>JAABUQ010002629.1_pt1 | contig 35029 bp, 33 predicted proteins | sample 5560001 | NCBI WGS metagenome assembly JAABUQ01 (sample SAMN10711888, study PRJNA513371) | rock metagenome | isolation source: Antarctica rocks | place: Antarctica: Victoria Land, Finger Mt nord | collected 2015-12-18
CGGTAGGTACCCACGTGCTACTCACCCGTCCGCCACTCCCTCTGTTGCCAGAGGACGTTCGACTTGCATGTGTTAGGCACGCCGCCAGCGTTTATCCTGAGCCAGGATCAAACTCGCCATTCATGTTTTATATGCAATCTTCCGAAGAAGACGTGCGTTTTATTGTATGTTGGCAGGCTCATCACTCGCTTGACAGGTTAAATCTGTGTTCTTATGTTTCCTTACCACTCTTCAGTTGTTCAAGAACTTCTTGCTGCTTTCGCATCTGTACGCCGTTCAGGTTTCTGTCAGGCGCAAGTGAGATATTATCACTATGCTCTCTCTCTGTCAATAGGTTTCTCAACGAGTTTTGTGGAATTTTATAATTTATAAAAATGTATCTAATCGAGACATGACATACTCGTCCTACGACTGACGCTTTTTCTCAAGGTGCTCTTTTAGCGGCGTCACATTTTCTTGTTTTGTATCCTCTGCCGTTTGTGTTGTTTGCAACCCCTGTGCGTTTTGCTCCAAATAGTAACTAATGATCAGCGCGATACCAACTCCGAGGGGAATAAGACCAGGAAGCAACCATGGTCCCAGGTGAAATGGTGTTGCGGTAGCAATTGTTGCAGGTAAGAAAAAGCCAATTGGATAGAGTCCTACCGTGAGCGACAGGCCGACCATCGCGATAATAAGCCCGGCTCGTAGCATACGCCGACTACGTATCTGTCGCTGTGGGTCTTCACTGCGGTGAGCTATAGGGTGAATTCCTTGCGTGATCAGCGCCATACGCTCCCTATGATGGAGATAGCGCAGCAATATAATAAAGCCAAAGAAAATAACTAGAGCCAGAAGCCATCCCAGAAGAACAAGAAATGCGTTCGAGAACATAGTAAAACTCCTTCGTGCTACAATACGTATACATGATATGATACACAAAATTCCAGCATTGTTTCGTTGAGTGAAACATTTTGCGTCTATTGACCCTCTAAAAGAAAGTATGAGTGAGTATCAGTTGCATTCACCACGGAGCATAGGAATGTCCCTTTCACATAAAACGTCTGTCGACGCCGATGCGACAGAGCAAGATGATGTGAAACTTGTTGCCGCAAGCAAAAGTGGAGATCAGGACGCTTTTGCATTGCTCGTGCAACGTCATCAGCATCGTGTTTTCAACCTTGTCTATCGTATGCTACAGCAGTATGATGAGGCAAATGAGGTAACCCAAGAAACATTTCTTGCTGCGTGGCAAGGTCTGCCGTCATTTCGTGGTGACGCGCGTTTCTCTACCTGGCTTTATCGTATCGCCTATAACTGTTGCCTGAAACAAGTAGAGCAACACAAACGTGATAAAGCATTACAGACAGCAATACAGGCAGAGCAACATTTGGAAGACGCCGACAGTGAAACGCGTGTAGACACCGCACTTGATATACGCGACCGTCAGACACTTGTACGAGAGCAACTCTCTACTCTTCCCACAAAATATCGTCTTGTGTTGGTGTTGCGGCATTTGCAAGAGAAGACATATGAGGAGATGGCAGAGATTCTCGCTATGCCTATTGGCACTATTAAGACACACCTGTTTCGAGCACGCAACCTGCTCAAAGAACGGCTGCAAGCGTTTGAACTGGAACGCAATACAACATCTGGAGGCAAGTAATGCGGTGTTCTCAAGTTAAGCGGGAGTTACAACTTTATATCGATCAGCAACTTCCGTGGGACAAGATACATCCACTTGAAGTTCATCTTGCCACTTGTACAGAATGTAAAAGAGAACTTGTCGTGCTGGAAGAGATTGCCACTGCATTAGAGAGTACGCAGTCTGTTATGGAACCAGCCGACCTCACCACAAATATTATGCAGCGTGTAGCACTTGACGTGCAACAGCGGGAGCGTACGAGGGTTGCGCGCGAAGTATATACGCCACTACGTCCATCCCTTAAAGAGATGCTTATGGCTGTTGTCCTGGCAACTCTGACTACACTTGGCATCATACTTGGTCAACCGACATTACGTGCCAGTTTACCTTTAGCTAATCTACACAATCAGCTTTCACAAGTTGTTGTTTCAGCCACAAAATTTCTCGCCAGCATGAATAGCGGCACCTTGAATTTAGCATTTTGGGTACTTGGTACACTGCTCGGTGTCTGTATTACGCTTGCATTGGCTGGAGATGAGATGCGTGGCGAATGGTTCAAAGCAATTAGTCACAAATTGCCCGTGTGGTAGTAATATATGGAGGCAGTGAAGCATCGGCGACTCAGTGAAATTCTTTATGGCTTCTATCTGCTTAGCCACCCTATTCCAGTGCTATTTCACACTATTGCTGTTGCTATCTTCGCGCTTGTTGCGTCATGGCCTTACTTCAACTGGGGCGTTATCGCGCTTGTTGTTGTTGCACATGTAGCAATGCAACTTTCTATTGCGATCCTCAATGATTATTGTGATCGTCGCCTTGATACACTCGGTAAGAAGCATAAACCGATTCCATTAGGTCTTGTGCGTTCCCACGAAGCACTCATGCTTAGTCTGCTAATGATTGTTATTATGACACTACTCTTGCTGCCACTCAACTCACTAGCACTGCTCGTCTCATGCCTGTACCTCGCGTTTGGACAAAGCTACAATCTAGGTCTCAAATCGACACCACTTAGTGGTGTTGTATTTGCGTTAGCCATTCCGCTCATTCCCCTCTACGCTTTTGTTGGTGTAGGCCATGTCTTACCGGTAATCCTGTGGATTGTACCCGTTGCTGCCTTACTTGGTGTTGCACTAAACCTTGCGAACTCACTTGCTGATATTGAGGAAGACGCTATGAACAATGCTCACACGCTGGCCGTAGTGCTGGGTGCAAGAGGTGTATACAGAGCTTGTCCACTGCTCATTATTTTTAGTATTCTTCTAATAGGTGTACTCACATTCACACATGCTGTTCCTGCACAAACACAACTCGTATTGCCAACACTCACTGTTACGGGGTTAATGGTGCTAGGATTGTTACTTTTCTTTCGACCAACTAGTGTTGCTAAGACAGGAAAGCGCTATTTTTATATTGTCGTCTCGCTATGTATTCTTCTTGCCTCAGGCTGGTTGATAGGAGCTCTAATCTAATGCCACTACGCCTTACCGTACTCGAAAACATTCTAGCACGACTCAATCTACTGCCCACACCACTCTTGGATACACCACTATCAGCAGGAATTGCCAAAGTGCTGGTAACTGCCTGTGAACTTGATTTGTTTGAAACGCTTATTCGAGGTGGGTTGACAGTAGAGGTACTAGCGGAGAGACTGGATTGTGACCCCCAAGGGCTACAACTTCTCCTACAACTGCTCGTCTCGGCTGGCTATCTTCGTTACCGAGAAGGAAAATATAGTAATACGCACATGGCAAGGCGGTGGCTTACCAGTAGCTCCCCAGTGAGTATAGCACCGTATATCATTCACAGTCCTGATATTGTCGCAATCTGGGATCGTATGCCAGAGGTCGTGCGTACCAACAAACAGGCTATGCACATGCCCTATGCGGAAGATGCTAGCAACCCTGAAACACAACAATTGTTAGCTAGACACTATGCTGGCCTCGCCTCGCTTGCAACTGCGTTAGGTAGCGAGATTGCTGCTCGTGTCCACCTCCCACGAGGCGCAACACAACTATTAGATGTAGGTGGTTCACATGCGGGTTACAGTGCGCTCTTCTGTCGCAAATATCCACGCCTGCATGCAACCATTATGGATATTCAGCCAGGGATAGAAGCGGGACAGCGTACCGCCAAACGTATGAGACTTGAGCAGCGTATGGGCTTTATCTGTGCCGACATCGTGCAAGAGGACTTTTCAGAGCAACTCGTCGAACAATTCGATGCCGCACTCTATTTTCATATAGCACACCTACTGCAACCGGAGCTTAATCAAGCAACACTAAGAAAGGTCGCGCAGACGCTCAAACCTGGAGGCATGCTCGTTTACGTCGATCAAGTCACCGACCAGACGCACGGCTCACGACTGGCATCACTCATGGTACAATTCATGGCCTTGACCGTAACAACGATAGGCGGCACCTGCTATCCCTTCCCAACCGTAAAATTATGGTTAGAACAAGCAGGAATGGGGCAAGTGAAAAGCTACAGGTTGCTCACACCCGGGGCATCACTGATTACAGCAATAAAATCTTAAAAGCAAAGCAGATTGGCTTGTCAGTCGGGGTGAGAGGAGTTGAACTCTCAGTCCTGTGTTCGTGCTTGTGTATACTTGAACTTTGAGTGCTTCAATGCTTGACTTTCTGTTCGTTGAGAGTATTATGAGCTATTTTCGTTGTGGTTCTAGCCTTCCCTCTTGTGGTGACAAACGTCCTGGCTCGGCCAACAACTGTGCTGCTAGCAAGATTGTCCAAATGGACCGGACGATGATTGCCGTTCGCTCAAATAGTCCAGCAGGCCCATGGTGAGACTGCGCCACTCCAAAGGCAATGATGAAAAGCAAGATAAGGACTCTGGTAATCATCGAGTACGTCGCCCAACCGTGCCAGCGGGTGTCCATGGCGAAGCGCCTGGCGAAGACAAAACAGCTCACGACTAATGCACTAAAGCTCAGGATGTCACCACTTGTATGAAGAGGGTTATGTACGAAGACACCCGAGATGATCAGACCCAGCGTGACCAAGCCTTGAAGGAGGGGTATCAAGGTTGCCCCAAGGCCTCGCACAAGCTCCTTTCGCAAGCCGAACGCGAAGCCGACGATGAGCAGACCGAAGACGATGAAATTCGCAGACTGCATCCATCCGTTGGTCACTAAATCAAGATCACTTATGGGTTGTCGCAACAGGTCATAGCCAGGATGTACAGCACCTTCGATCAAGTAGGTTGCAGTAAAAATTATTGGTCCTATTATCCCGCAAGCGAGCAAGAGTCGCTGTCCGACAGACTGTCGTGTGGACATGGTCCACATCGTTACAGTTGTGGCGCACGATGGAATAGGGCACTCGGCTCTCCCAGATCACCGTCTTCCATGCCTGTTTCGGACGCGGGTGCTCTACATAAAAAAGCTTGTACTCATCGTACGTATGCACTTGCTTTTGAATCGCCGCGATAGGGTCGAGTGTATGCAGAGACCAAAAGTCCATCTCCGATGGCTGAGCGAATGCTTTCTCTGCATTATCCTCGACGGAACCTGCGTTGAACCATCCGTTGTGCCATTCAAAGGTCCACCCAATATGCCCTAGCCCATTTGCCCCAGTGCGTCGGACGAAGACGAGTGCTCGTCGAGTTGAGGAAGAAAGCTCATCAGGCAAATCCAGGAGGCGCTCGGAAACCTGAGAGGGTACTGCGGTGAACAGGGTGGGAACAAAACGGAGAAGAAGTCCTCGTAGCAACAGATAGCAGCCATCACACAACGTGTAACTGATAAGAAAGAACATGAGGAAAAGAAAGGTACGCGTTGGCGCGAGAAGAGGAGCAAGACCAGCAATGCCTAGGAGAAGCCCGTAGAGCCAGCTTACCCCAACGTATGGACTGTGTCTCGCATGGCTTCACGAATGACCTCTATCCCTCGAATAATGAAGCGTAGGGCAACGAGTATCAGAAAGAAGAGGATGGTGACGCTTGGGAAGACAAAGCTTATCAGACCAAGAAGCATACTTGCGGCGGTGACAAGATACTCAAGACGGGCATGTTGCGGCCTGCGTTTTCCCGACACAAGCTTTTGTATGTCGAGAACGCCGTCAATAAGAAGATACGCCCCCAGCACAGAGAGCAGGATACGAATGGACTGCTCTCTCTCAAAAAGAAAGAAGATTGCAACGGTCATCGCAATGATCCCTCGTATAACCTCTGTCAACCAGAGGAGTGCCGATCTCTTTTGCATTTATCTCTCACTGTTTGCTTGCTGCTATCTCGTTGCGCATCACGTGGGGAGACTCGTGATGGGTATCATCCGTGGGCAGTATCGTCTGGAAGAAAAACAGGCTTTTTAGGCGTATCTTAAGAAGGAGAAATGGCCCGTTGTACGTTCTAGCAAACAAAGGGGGAAAAGGCATGGACAAAGAAACGGCTCTCTTAGTCGTTCATCCAAAAGCAGAGCACTATGTTCCTGACATTCTTCCTATTTTAGAGGAACGATGGGAGATAACATATCGAGTGACAGCGTATGCTGGACAAGGCATAGAGCTAGCTGAAAAAGCTTTCCAGCAGGACTACCGCTGGATCATCTCCCTTGGTGGAGATGGAACACTTAATGAAGTTGTCAATGGAGCGGTGCAAGCACAACATCCATGTACTGTCGGGACTCTTCCGGGAGGTACAGTCAATCAATGGGCACACGAAATTGGCCTTCCTGCTCATCCTATCGAAGCAGCACGAGTGCTAGCTCACAGACTACTTAAGTGTAGAGAACCGTGAGCGTCTACTGCAAGTTACAGACCAAAGCAAAGTCATGGTTACATACACGTTTACGACTAAACCTTCTGCGTTACCTATGGCTATTCCAGAAGGGTACAAAGGGGAACTATTCAAGCAATGAAGTGGTAGAGTACGAAGGCGTGATAAGGAGGTACAGTATGATCTGGGGATGGACATGGGACGTCAATGCTCTGATTGCGGTTGTGATTTTCTGGATCGTCGGTGTGGTGCTCCTCTTCATAGTTCCTCGCAACCGCAAACCATCATCTGCGACAGCCTGGCTCTTGCTCACGTACGTCCTACCTCTTTTGGGGCTCATCTTCTTCTTCCTCATCGGTAGCCCCAAGCTTTCGAAGCGCCGTCGTGCCATGCAATGCTCCATGAGCGGCACAATTGTCAAAGCGGTGGCTGAGGCGAGTTTGATTTTCTGCTGGAACCGCCGATTCCGCCGCGCTACGAACCATTTGTCAAGCTCAATACCAATCTCAGCGGTCTTCCCGCCTTCGGTGGAAATGCCGTCGAACTCCTTCCAGATTACCTTGCTGTCCTCGCGCGTATCGCCCAGGAGATCGACCGCGCACAACGTTTTGTTCATCTCGAGTATTTTGCCCTGAGTCGCGACGACGAGACGCTTTGCGTCTTCGCGGCGATGGAACGCGCCCACCAGCGGGGCGTTAGGGTGCGCGTCCTGTTGGACCACCTGGGCTCGCGCAAATACCCCGGCTTCAATAAGATGAGGAAGTGGTTCACGCAAGTCGGCATCGAGTATCACTTGTCTTTACCCCTGCACTTCTTCGGCTCCAGGTACACGCGCTTCGATCTGCGCAACCACCGCAAAATTGTGGTCATCGATGGGCAGGTCGGCTTTATCGGCTCACAGAACATAATCAAACGCAATTACTTCCGCAAGGATTCCATCTCCTATGATGAGCTGGTTGCGAAGGTCACGGGACCGGTTGTCGCCCAGCTCGATGCCGCTTTCCGCACGGATTGGTACCCGGAGACCAGTGTTCTGCTCAACAACGAAACCGCGCCTGAAACCGCCCTGGTACCGGTGGCGGCTGGCGATATCCTCTGCCAGGTGCTCCCGAGCGGCTCTGGCTTCGAGAACGAGAACAACCTGAAGTTGTTTACTTCCTTGATCCACGCAGCGCAGAAAACGGTGGTCATCTGTAATCCGTATTTTGTCCCTGACGACTCGTTGATGACGGCCATCACGAGTGCGGTGCAGCGTGGGGTAGATATCAAGCTGGTCAACTCGCAGGTGTCCGATCAGTTCCTGGTGAGCCATGCAGAGCGATCCTACTACGAGGACTTGCTCACTGCAGGAGTGAAAGTCTATCAGTACAACGCACCGATCCTGCTCCACTCCAAAACGATGAGCATTGATGACGATATAGCAAAGAAACGCAGGCGTTTCGAAGATGGAGGCTTCATGAAAGCAATTTTTGTCTGCTTCCGAGTACATCGCGGTTTCAAGCCAGGGCCATCCTGGCTTGAAACCACTCCTCTACGAGAAGAGGATAAAAAACACTGGAAGGAGACGCAGGTCTTTGCAACTCCTGGTGCTAGACATAGGCTGTGCAGCCGCTGATGCTCTTGACGCCTCCACATGCTCGCGCCTTTACCGTTGGAGCATAGACCATTGCGGAGAATGCGTAGTTGAAGTTGCCCCCAGCAAATGTGTAGGTGAGGCCATCGATCCGCTGTGTCCTGATGATCAGGTGAGTTGGGCCGACCTTGCTCGTCACCCGTCCCCAGTTGGTTCCACAGGTGGGAGAATAGCGCAGTTCGACGAAAGAGTTGCTGAAGACCGCCGTTTGCACGGTGTGGGCCCCGGCATCACAGCCTGACGTTAGAGGATTTTGCCCATTACATCCATTGCCTGAGCAATTCACTTGAACACGGCGCGTCGTACTCACAGAGGCCACATGAGCGCTCTGTTTCGCCTGTGTCGTACTTGCAAAGGCTGGACGTGATGCAGTAAAGACCGTCACCCCAAGCAGAGTGACCAGTAGGACGGTTGAGAAAAGGAACAATAGTATTTGTCGCATGAAATTTCCTCCTTTGGAAGAGTTGAATAGGTAGTACAACAGACGAACCAACCGTGGGAACATCTTTCCCTCAGCACATCATACAGACAGAGATTTAGGCCCTCCCGAAGCCTCCGCTGCAAGTCTTCTTGCAGGGGTAACTACTCCATGATCTGAACTGAAGCATTCGACTATGCAACATCACTAATAAGACGCGACAACGTGTTGTTTTTAAAACATGAGTTTTCTCCTTTTATCTACATCTTTTTTATTCTGTAGAGATGTTGTTACATATTCACAACAATTTGATACCTGTGAAAGAAATACTTCCTATCTCGTTCAGTGAGTTGGGATGAGAGGATGAACGCAAGAATTATTCTAGTCCTGGCTCTTGTTCTCCGACTGCTGGGGCTGCGCGATTCCGATGGCAACGTAGGTCACGGTATCCCACGCGTTGTGGATACCGATGAACAGCAGCAGAACCGAAACCGCACCGATGACGAACAGTGTCGGCACTGGATTGCTGGGTAGCATAATCGCAGCGACGACGAGTGCTGTGTACGAGACGAACGGAAGCATCGTGTGCCACAGCCAGTCTTCCAGTACCAGTTTATAGTCAGTTTGATGGCGCGCCCGCAGTACAACGATGACGACGTATGTCACCCCTCCTAGACCGGAGAGGCCGAGCAGAAGGCTTGCATTCCAGAGCACCTGCCATGGCGCGCTGAGAATCGCAGTGACGAGGAGCGCGGTGCAAAAATGCACGACTGTTGGTGTGCCGAATGCTGCAATCGTCCTACTTGACCTTCGCGCCTGAACCCCTGCGATCAATGTGATCACGACGAACATCAATCCAGTCAGTGCCGCAGCGGCGGAACCGATGATGACGTAAAAGTTATTCCAAGTGGTAAGCGGTGATACCACAGCCTCTTGCATAGTGGATGATCCCCCTTCGATGTAAATGTAAACTTTAGACGGCTCATATGCCTCCTCGCTGATGTGTATGAACCAAGTTATGCGTCAGAAAATATTTTCTGACAGTTATGCTCCTCTTCCGTCGATTCTTCAATGGCTACGAGGTTGGCGTAGCCAGCCAGGATTGTTCACCACGAGGTTTCTTCCCTTAGATTTGTCTAATGGTATCTAGCTTTTTCTACCTCTGTCTAGTCGTTTTGCTCCCATTGTGTATGATGTTGAAGAGAATCTACCTGACGATGTAAATTGAAAATGGTGTGCTGTTAGACAACAAAAATTCCTCATAGCTACTTTGCTATAAGGGCTTTTTGCACATGTGATACTGAGAAGGAGAGATACTCCTCATCAAGAATGATACCATATACGTCTTCACACAATGAGCAACGTGACATGTGGACCAATGTGGCAACACGTTCAAACAGAGTACAGGGAGTGATGGGCTATCGAGCTGGTTGGGTAGTCCCACAGGGGGAGGCCACATATCAGGCCTTTTCCCCCACACCAAAAACGCCTTTTCCTTTCCTTAACCCTTCTGTGACCATCTTTCCCTTTTGATAGTTCCTTCACAAGAAAAGTGTCTGGGAGAGAGAGACCCCTCTGGCCCTCTTCAGAGGCGCATCATCCATCCTCACTGCCCGGATTGGTAAACCCGCCGTTCCCTCGACGAGGGAACGAGGGACTATGCGCTTGACTTACCATGTGCTGCTATGTATACTTGGAGGAGTCTCCCTCTCTATTTTTCTGTGGGTTTCATAATGCTCTCCTCACGAATATGGGTTGTTGAGTTCCTAGAAGTACCTTTTGTAGCTTCCTTTGTCACTGCATAGTTGTTGAGGACACGACGAGAAAGGGAATCAACCATGGCTATTGACTTCACCCTCAGCCCAGAACAACTCCAACTCCAGACCAATGCTCGTGCTTTTGCAGAGGGAGTGCTGGCTCCCATCGCAGCGCAACTTGACGCGATTGCTGATCCAGCCGAGGCGTTTTATTCCACGCGAGCCGCTTTCCGCGAGATGGCGAAGGCCGGGTTCACGAAGGCGTTCATTCCCGTGACCGATGGCGGACTCGGTTTCGGACTCGTGGATTTTGCCATTGCCGCCGAGGAGTTGGCACGCATAGATGTCAATGTCCCCACGACGCTGCTGGGGAGTGGACTGGGATTGCAGCCCGTCCTTCAATTCGGTGATGCGGCCCAACGCAAGCTTTTCCTCCAGCCCTTCGTTGATGACGAGGATGGGGCATTGCTCGCTTCATTCGCCTTTACCGAGGTGGCTGGCGGGGCCAACTTCGACTCCAACGATGCTGAAGCGGGGGTGCAGACCTTCGCCCGCCGCGATGGAGACAACTGGGTCATCACAGGGCAAAAACACTACACCACCAACGGGACCGGTTGGGAGGGCAAGGGAGCCCATGTCTACTCGGTCGTGTGCCGTACCGACCCGACCAAGGGGGCACGCGAGTCACTGGCGGTGATCATGGTGCCGGGCGACACTGCTGGCGTACGGGTCATCGAGGCGTACGACAAACTGGGGCATCGTGGGGTCATGACCCCTCGCGTTCACTTTGAGGACGTGCGCGTCCCTGCCAACCATCTCATTGGTCGCCAGGGTCAGGGACGTGAGATCGTAGCGGGCGCGTTCTCCTGGACAGCAGCACTCATCGGGGCGGCCTGTGTTGGCGTGATGCGTCGTGCCTTTGAATATGCCTTGGACTTTGCGAAATCCGAGCGACGCCTGGGTTCGGGACCGATCATCGAACACCAGAACGTCGGCTACATGCTGGCCGACATCAAGATGCGGATTGAGGCGGCACGCTACCTGACGTGGAAGTCCTGCCATTACCTTGAGCAAACAGGGGGGCGTGGGCAAGAGCTGGCAGTCATGACCAAGGTCTATTGCTCGGAGCTTGCCGTGCAGGTCGTCTACGATGCCATGCGCTTGGTTGGTGTGGAAAGTTATACAAAGAAGACCCCACTCGAACGTCTGTTGCGCGACGCCCTCGTCTTCCCCCTGTACGATGGAGGCAACATGGGCGTGCGTCGACGTCAACTCCATGAGCTATTTGCCCAACCCGGATATGACTCGATGCTTGCTGCACAGGGCCGCGTTCCACCCTGGAAGGAACAGTGACTTCTCTGTGAACACGGTTCGGGAGCGAAAAGAGGTTAAGAAGTTTTATAAAACGGCCGTTTTTACGACAACTGAAAATCTTAATTCAAGAGGCAATGCGACCAACATGTCGTTGTTGCCTCTCTTAGCAAATAAGCGATAATGAAAGTATTATTCCTGATCCCCTCATTGTTGAGGAAGGCGATGCCGCCTATTTTCAACTGAACCCAGCGAGTCAGCACTTGGTGCTCTCTGTAGCCAAGGAATACAGTGGTCCTGGGAGAGACTTGAGAAAACTCATGCTTGCAGGAAACGGGGGGCTTGCTCTTGCTATCGTCACGTTCGGGATGAAGAAGCACATCTCTTTCCGCTCCTATGCAGTGCATATGATTCACTTAAAGATCATGGAAACGTTTGATGAGTAGAGATACAAGCGTGTGCATTCCTCCGAAAGGAAGAAACCGATGAAAGCCGCTCTGTTGAGGTGGCAGGAAATGGCTCAAATCATCGGCCCAACAGATTGCGAAAGGAGTAGAAGAGCGTATAAAACAAGGCGGGAAGCCTTTTCTTGAGATACTTCCTGCCTTGCGTGTTTAATCGGGGTGAGAGGATTTGAACCTCCGACCACTACAACCCCATTGTAGTGCGCTACCGGGCTGCGCTACACCCCGAGAATGGAACTAGACAATTATAGCAGAAGAAATGGGAAGGCGTCAAGCTTTTTGTACTCATCTTTATTGAAGAGTTTGTATGTCGGGATGAAACGTAACCATGCTTTTCCTCTATTCTTGATTATTCTCTACCTCATCAAATAACGAAGATTACTTTTGCTGTAGCTGCTAATTTCTTCTCCTCTTTGTCCTTGACAATCCCCTCTTTTATCTTGTATCATTAGCACAAGACAATTATTGCTAATTGTCAATGATTGGAGATACACAACAATTTTTTATAAGCATTTGCTTCTTAGGGGAAGGATTAGCGCGGCTGATGGGTATTGATTCTACGTCTAAAGAGACCGATCAGAGTGAATCAGAGGTCAACGCAGAGGTTGAGGCGTTTTTTACAGTCTGGAACAGGGTACGCCATCAGGTGGTGGGAGCGCACTTTAAGCAGCAACATCAAAACGGTATGAGTGCGACACAGTTCATGATCCTCGCGATGATGGAAGAGGCGCAAGGTCATGAGCCGTGTACGATCAGCTTCTTTGCAGGTCGTCTAGGTCTTGATCCTGCTACAGTAGTACGCACCGTCGATAGCCTTGAAAAGCGTGGTCTTGTTGAACGTCGGCGTGATACACAGGACCGTCGCCTTGTCTTTGTAGAGTTTACCGCGTTAGGACTGACAGAGCAACAGGCTGCGCGGCAACGCTTCAAAGACCGCCTGTCATTGATTGTACGTGGTATGAGCGAAGAAGGCCGCGCCTGCCTGCTCAAAGGACTTCAAGAGTTTGTAGATATAGGGGTACAGGTCAACGAGGAAAAACCTTTATAGGCACCGATGATTGTATTGTTAGAAGAAAAGGTCAGGTCCATGGTTGAAAAAATAGCAAATATAACACCTGAAAATACGCAAGAAGTGCAGACACGCAGTGTGCCAGGGGATGCTGTCATTGATGTGCGTGACCTGCGTAAGGTCTATGCTGGCAACATTGAAGCTGTAAAGGGTATCAATTTCTATGTGCGCGAGGGTGAGTTCTTTGGCTTTCTTGGACCAAATGGTGCTGGCAAGTCAACCACGATCAAAATATTGATTACCCTGCTTGCCCGAACGAGTGGTACTGCAACCATCTTGGGTCACGATGTGAATGAGGAGAGTACGCTAGTACGTCGTCTGATTGGATATGCGGCACAAGAGGCTAGTCCCGATGATGATCTCACAGGGCACGAGAACCTGAATATTCAAGGTAACCTGTATCATATCGAGCCAACAGTCTTGAAGGGTCGTATCGAAGAGTTGATTGAATTGATGGACCTGCAAGATGCCGCAAACCGTCGTGTCGGTACCTACTCTGGTGGTATGCGCAAACGGCTTGATCTCGCATCCGCATTGATTCACCGTCCACGCATTCTCTTTCTAGACGAGCCAACAACCGGTCTCGACCCACAGAACCGCGCAGGACTGTGGAAGTACCTCGAACGCCTCAACAAGCAAGAGGGCTTGACCATCTTCCTGACAACACACTATATGGAAGAGGCCGACAAACTCTGTGAGCGACTTGCTATTATCGATGGTGGGAAGATTATCGCCGAAGGCAGCCCAACCGAACTCAAAGCCCGTCTTGGTGGAGACGTGATTACGCTTTCCTTTAAAGATAACGGCACCTCGCCTGAATTCCAGGCAACGCGTGTACAAGAAGTGCTGCGTGACCAAGCCTTTGTACGCAGTACGACAGTAAACGAAGAGAAAAATCTGACCGTTGTGGTAGAGAACGGGAGCGAGGCTATTCCTCTGGTCATGCGTTTACTTGACCACGAAGGCTTAATTGTTGCTGGCTTGAGCCTGACAAGCCCTTCGCTCGACGATGTGTTCTTGAAATACACAGGCACACGTATTCGTCAGGATGACCCTGTTGCCTACACTCCTGGTGGTGCGAGAGGACCGTGGGCACGTCGCCGACGTTAATGACGTTACAATTTCCAAGAAAGGCTGTACAATACATGGCACATGTTGCAGTTGCGGAGCCATTGACTCCCGTCGAATCAAATCCTATCGCAGACTTTTTCCGTGATACTGCCACGCTATATCGGCGTGCTGTACTCAAAACCTTTCGTGTCCCAGCACAGCTATACTTCTCACTCGTACAACCGTTAATCTGGTTTCTGCTCTTTGGGCAATTGTTTAGCCGATTAACAACGGGCTTTGGTGCTATTCCTGCTGGGGCCCCCAATCCAATTATGGCGCAATTTGGTACTGATAACTACGAAGCGTTTTTCCTGCCTGCGATTATCATACAGGTACTGCTCTTTGGTGCTGCGAACTCGGCACTCGGCATTATCAACGATGATCAGAGCGGTTACTTGAACAAATTGCGTGTCTCACCGATTAATCGTCTAGCTATTCTGATCGGCAATCTGCTTGCTGACCTGACCCGTATGCTGTTGCAGGTTGTAGTTCTGCTGGTCGTTGGCTTCATCTTTGGCGTGCGCTTCGCTCATGTCGAACTGATCCCTGTGATTTTCGTGATTGCTGCCCTATTCGGCCTGATGATGGGTGGACTTGGCCTCTTCGTTGGTCTGGCAACGCGCAATACGCAGGCGACATTCTTAATCATCAACTTTTTCACGCTGCCGCTTCTCTTCACGAGTTCCGCGCAGTTGCCCGTACAATTTTTGCCCGATTGGTTGCAGGCGGTCTCACGCTACAATCCCGTTACCTACGCGGTTAACAGTCTGCGTGTGATCGTGATAGGACTGAATAAGCAGCAGATTGCCGATGGGCAGACTGTAACAAGCATTGTCTTAGCTGGTATTGGTATTCTCCTGGTGCTAACCATCCTGGCACTTGGTCTTGCAACATTCCGTTTTCGGAAGCAAGTTCAGTAAGTACACACTAACAATGAATGGGTGATTGCCAAGAGTCGTTAACCATACTATAATGAGGTAGATACGGTAAAACGTGATGAGTAGAGAGTCTTCTAAATGGACGTGATGCTAGCAAAGATGCAAGAGCAAGCAAGGCTGAAGGCCTTACGTGTTACGCAGCATGCCCAAGAGGAAATGGATGCAGAGGACATTACCCTTCGCGAAGTTCGCGAAGCTATTGCTAAAGGGCAAGTACTAGAGAACTATCCAGAACATCTCCGTGGACCGTGCTGCTTGCTTTATGGTCAAACAGAGGAAGGCTTTCCTCTTCATATTGTCTGTACTACTGCACAGCCATTGTTAATTATTATTACAGTATATAAGCCAACATTACCAAAGTGGGTGAGCCCAACACGAAGGAGAGACGTATGAGATGCAGTAATAACGATTGCTTAGGAGAATACGAACAGCGCGAGGTGGTGCATACTGTACGTCAAGGAAACCGTATTATTGTAATTGATCATGTTCCCGCAGAAGTTTGTACAATCTGTGGTGACGTACTATTCACACCTGATACAGTAGAGCAGATTGAACTACTGCGACGGACAGCACAACCACCTATACGTACCGTTCCATTGTATGAATTTTCACAAGCAAAATCTGCCTAGACTTTCTAACTTAGTTCTGATATACTGCACATCAGAAAAATAATGCATAAAAAGCGATGATGGGAAGAGTACGCGAAGGAAGACCGGACAGAGAGAAGGGGCCATCGACTGCAAGCCTCTTCGCGGAAGCCCTCGCCGAAGTTCATCCCAGAGCGAACTGTTGAAATAACGGGTAGACAGTTCCGGGTGTCCCCGTTATAGGACAAACTAAGTGGAATGTGCGTGTACATCAGCAGAAGCGAGTGCAGCATATTCAAGATGGGTGGTACCACGGAGCTTTTCGCCGACCTTCGTCCCTTTGACGATGCGTCGGTTTTTGATTTTTTGGAGGATGTATTATATGCTAGGACAACTCGATGTCTTACTAGGACAACTCGACGAATTGCGCACTCGCGCACGCGCAGAGCTGGAAACGATAGACACATCAGCAGCACTCGACGAGTGGGACACGCGCTATCTTGGGCGAAGCAAGGGCGAACTCAAGAACCTCTCTGCCGTAATGCCGAAACTTTCAAAGGAAGAACGACCCGTTGTAGGACAAAAGATCAACGCGGTCAAAGCCGAACTCGAACAGCAGCTACTTGCAAAACGCGAGTCATTGCGCCAGCGCGAACTTCTGCACACGCTGGAGCAGGAGCGCATCGATGTAACGTTGCCGGGACGTGAACTCCCTGTAGGACATGTGCACCCGTTGTCACAGGTTATATGGGATGTAACACGTATCTTTGCCAACATGGGCTTCCAGATCGTTCAGGGACCAGAGGTCGAGACCGACTACTATAACTTTGAGGCACTGAACCTACCCGCCGACCATCCCGCACGTGATATGCAAGACACTTTTTGGGTTGTGCCAGGCGAGATTCTCTTAAGAACACAAACTTCACCAATGCAGATTCGCACTATGGAGCAGATGCGCCCACCTGTGCGCGTGGTTGTGCCCGGCAAAGTCTTCCGTTACGAGGCTATTGATGCTTCACACGAGGCTATGTTTCATCAGATCGAAGGCTTGCTCGTTGATGAACACTGTACCATGTCTGACCTGAAAGGATGCCTGGAACGCTTTGCACGTGAGATGTTTGGCGAGAAACGTCAGGTCCGCTTCCGTGGAAGCTACTTCCCATTCACCGAGCCAAGTGCTGAGGTTGATATTGACTGCCCATTCTGTGATGGCAAGGGATGCCGTACCTGCAAGTACACCGGCTGGCTAGAAATTCTCGGCTCTGGTATGGTTGATCCACGTGTCCTACGGCAGGTTGGTTATGATCCCGCGAAGTACCGTGGTTTCGCCTTTGGTGTGGGCGTCGAGCGTATCGCTATGCTGAAATATGGTGTCAATGAGATACGTCTCTTCTCTGGCAACGATCTGCGCTTCCTGCACCAATTCTAGAAAAAGTGTCGGCATCAATGTATCGCGTCCTTTACGTAACTGATCGCTGAGAAGGACGTGATAAATCGGTCCCTACAAAAAGGAGAATTTTCTATGCGAGTACCACTTAGTTGGCTCAAAGAATATGTTGACATAAAGATGTCACCAGAGGAGTTAGCACACGTTCTGACAATGGCAGGGCTAGAGGTTGAAACCATCGATTATATCGGGGCAAATTGGGGTGATAAGATCATTACCGCCCAGATCACGCACCTGGAAAAAGTAGAGAAATCTGACCATCTGAACTATACGCACGTCAATACTGGACAGAGTGAACTAGGTGTGGTGTGTGGTGCGCCCAACATCAAGCCAGGTGATAAAGTTCCGTTAGCTTTGGTTGGTGCACAGGTAGGCGATCTCACTATTGGTGAAAGCAAAAAAATGGGCTATGTCTCACAGGGCATGCTCTGTTCACCTCGCGAACTTGGCATGGGCAGTGACCATTCCGGCATCTACATCCTGGATGCCGATACGCCACTTGGCGAACGCCTCTCCGATATTTTGGGCGAGGTTGTGCTGGATTTCTCAATTAAGGCACATCGCGGTGATCTGTCCTCCATCATTGGTATCGCACGCGAGGTCGCTGCATTGACCAGGCAGGAGTTACGGATTCCGCAACCAGCTATTCGTGAGCAAGGAACGCCTGCGCCAGAGATGGCCCAGGTGACAATAGACGCGCCCGAACTGTGTCCGCGTTTTAGCGCACGCATTATCAGTAACATCCAACTCGGCCCTTCGCCAAGTTGGATGGGACGGCGTTTGCTCGCTGTCGGTATGCGCCCTATCAGCAATGTTGTCGATATTACAAACTACGTTATGTTGGAATTTGGGCAACCATTGCACGGCTATGACGATGATTTGGTGCATCAACATCAAATCATCGTACGTCGTGCCCATGAGGGGGAGATGCTGACAACATTAGATGGAGTCAAGCGTAAACTGACTCCTGACATGTTACTCATTGCCGATCCACAAGGTCCAACGGGCATTGCGGGTGTTATGGGCGGCGCAATTAGCGAGGTCAACGACAAGACGACGACTGTATTGCTAGAAGCCGCGAACTTTAACCCGGTTAGTATACGCCGTACCTCTACTATTCTAGGGCTACGCTCTGACGCCTCAAGCCGCTTTGAGAAGGGGTTGGACCCAGAATTGACTATTGTGGGCGCGAATCGTGCTGCACAATTGATGGTAGAACTGGCTGGTGGAACCGTCAACCCAGGAGTTATCGATGTTTATCCTGTACCTGCAAAGCCACGCACTATTGCCTTCTCTCCCCACGAGGTTGAGTGGCTGACGGGTATGAAAGTGACGCAGAACGAAATCGTAGATGCGCTCCGTGCGTTGCACTTTGAGGTCGTCGCGGACCCCGACGAATTAGGCGAAAAGATGCTCGTCACGGTGCCAACGTATCGTGGTGATATTGAAGAGGGAGCCGACCTTGTAGAAGAGGTATTACGTATCATTGGCTATGATACTCTACCAAGCACTATTCCAACCGGGCCATTGCCGGAGCCACTGGTGGAGTCATGGTTTGATCGCGAACAAGAGATACGCACGCGGCTGGTTGGCACAGGGCTTACCGAAGTCATCACTTATGCTATGACCAGTAGAGCACGTATGATGAACATATTAGCACAAGCAAATGATTTATCTGCCCGTTTTCTGTTAGGTTCGGGGACTGTTACCTCGAACAATAAACAAGAACATGCTGTCGCGCCACAAGCTACAAATGGCAATGCTGCTGTACCATTTGAGGTGCGAAGTATTCCAGCTGTGGTACTCACAAATCCGTTAACAAGTGACCTTGAGGCGATGCGTTTGACATTGATGAGCGGTCTGCTCGAAACAGTACAAGAGAACAGTAAACGCAACAAGGCAGGGCTACGTTTCTTCGAGATTGGACGGCGCTACTTGCCATCCGAGGATAGGCACAAACTGCCAGACGAGCGGCGCAGTGTTGCTATTGCACTTTGTGGACCAGCAGGGATTTCATGGATACCGGGACTGGGTCGCCCGGCTGATTTTTATGATCTCAAAGGCACTATCGAGACCTTGCTCGATGGCTTGCACGTCGCACGATATCGCTTCACACCAACACAGCATCCAACATTTCATCCAGGGCGCTGCGCACTCGTAGAGGTGCCACGTCTCTCTGGAACTGGTGAGGAGATATTTAGCCCAATTGGTGTCCTGGGCGAGCTCCACCCGTTGGTGCAACAGCGCTATGACCTACCGCATCGTGCCTACCTTTGTGAGCTAGACCTGGAGATGCTGTACGCGGCAGTACCGTCGCGGTTGACATACGAGACGATCTCACGTCACCAGGAACTCACACGTGACCTGGCGATTGTGGTTGATCAACAGATTTCGGCAGAGCAGGTGCGCGATGTCATCGTCTCCAATGGCGGAGAACTGTTGCGTTCAGTTACGCTCTTCGATGTTTACACAGGTGAGCCTATTCCAGCGGGTAAGAAAAACCTGACTTATTCATTAATATACCAATCGTCTGATCGTACTCTGACGGATGCCGAAGCAAACGCACTACAAGAAAAAATTGTGCATGCGTTGCACGACACCTATAGTGCAACTCTGAGACAATAGGAAATGGAAGTGTCAATGAACGCATGCTATATGTTCATTGACACTTCCATTTCCTAGGGTATAAGTCCTGTAATGGTGTGTGTCTATGTGATAAACCGACATAGTGGCGCGTTCATATGATATAGGCATACTAACGAGAGAATGTCTATTAATTGTGAACGGCAAGAGGGGATGTGGGGAGCAGTGGCAACCAGTCCTTATTTTTTATTCCACTGTTTCACGCATTCCTCGTAGCGTGGAGTTGGCGTATGCGGGTAGAGAGTTTGGACAACCAACACAGGCGAGACGGAAGCCAATGTTTGCATTGTAGTAATTCAGGTGACGAAACAGCTTTATTTTGTGATGCATGCCAGCCACAACTCTATAAACATAATGAAGCACCACAGGCTTCTAGTGCATACGTCGATATAACCAATGTTTCTACGGCACCACATCCAATAGTTACAGTTACGCAGGATGAGTACAAGCAAAGAAGAAGTGAAGAGAACGTACCTACTTCACCGCCATCTCATGCCGCTGTAGAAACATTTCCTGCTTCAAAAGGTCCACAAACTCCACCGCCCTCAGTTCACGGTGCCCATGTAAATATGGTGGAGCACACAGTTCAGAGGCTGAACGATGCTGCACGGCGCATTGCTGCTGTCGAACCGAGCGGAAAGCGTCAGCCTCGTCCCTCGCGTCTCTCGCCACTGCGCGATATTTCCGCCGATATCCAACGGCAAAGTACTCCGTTACCAAAGGCTGTTGCTGGTACAGCAGATGCACCTCAAAAAGATTTTGCGGCCCGTGCTAGCAATATGCCAGATTTATGGCCTTGGATGGCGGATACTGATGATATTGATGATAACAATAGCTTGGAAAACTACACCGATCCGCTGCTCTCACGCCACTTTCCTGATAGCACTGAGACTGCACGTATCGAGGCCGAAGACGAACGCAGAGCGAGAGCAGAGGGACTTATAACTACTCCATTCTCGCATCGTTCTACCCTAACTGTACGGCTGCGTATAGCCTTTGTCGGTCTCGCAATTCTCGCAGTTCTTGCTTTGACGATTGATACCGCACTTGTCTCAGTAGGGTTCTTGCATCCACATCGTACAGCACAAGTCCCTGTCAGTGGCCCACCAACTCTGACAATTACCTCAGAAGCCACGAAAGACAATAAAGCCAGTCTGGGACAACGTGTGACCTTTCATTTGATACATTTCAATCCATCTACTACTGTCCTTATTACACGTGATGTGGGGGTGCCTGTTGTGCTTAGCACTGGTATTCCTAGCGTGCAGATAGGAAAAAATGGTTCGGCTACTGCCTCGACTGTCATCACTGTCAATGATTGGGGGCCTGGCTTTCACACGGTGGAAGCAGAGGATGTAAAATCACACTATACAGCAAGCGCAACATTGCAAATCGTTGGCTCGGGTCCATCGAAACCTTCGCACTTAATTATTAAAAATCTTTACTTGGATATGGGTGCTGGCTATCAAGGCTCAAACACCATCCAACCCTTTGTTCTCTCTAACGATATAAATGCAAGTGGTGCGATTACATGGGCTGCTAGTAGTAACAAGCCCTGGCTTATGCTCACACCTAACCAGGGAACCTTCAGCGATACGCAGAAAATCTCCATTGGAGTTGAACGCGGCTCGTTAGCACCCGGCTCGTATATCGGCAATATCACATTCTCATCAAATGTAGGTGCTCCCATAATCGTGCAGGTGGAAATGGCGGTTACTCCTTTACCTCCTGGCGCTGGTGCTGTGCTCATGATTGCGCCTGCCGTACTTTCGTTTACATCGCTCGATGGCGCACCTACCACAAATAATCAAATACTTACGGTAAGCAATCTCGGGCGACAAACGCTTTCATGGTCACTCACCAATAATCAACTCGGTGTACAAACAGACTCAAGCACACCTGCGAGTACGGCAGGTGTCACCACCAACTGGCTAAATACGGATATCACCTCTGGCACTGTAGCTCCTGGTGAAACGCAAAGCGTTACCGTCACTGTAAATAGCCAGAGTCTCCTTCCAGGTGCTTACATGGATACACTGGCATTCTCTTCTCCAGACCCTAAGACGATAAATGGCACACAAAGCGTGAGTATCTCGCTAACTGTGCAACAGCATTGTAGCTTAATTCTCAACACAGGTGGCATGGCCTTTACGACTGTCTCCAATAGCAGTAATGCCAGCAATCAGTCTCTAAACGTGAGTCCTTCTGCTAGCTGTAGTTCTACAGTTAACTGGATGGCGTCCTCATCTACGAGTTGGTTAACTATTACTCCCACAAGTGGTTTAGCTAAGACGGGGAGTAATTCAGTGATCACGGTTGGAGTCAATGCAGGTAGTATGGGTCCAGGAACATACGTTGGTACTATTACTGTTGTGTCGGAAGGTGGAGGCATGCAGCAAGGCAGTACACAAACCATAACAGTTGTACTTACTGTGCAGTCACCGCCTCCCCCAGGAGCACCCGTTTTAGCGGCAGCTCCACTAACAATAAGCTTTGGTACTGTGCAAGGACAACCTGTTTCATCTGGCCAGACGGTGCTGATTACGAACCCAGGTCAAAGCGTGTTGCAATGGAATACAAGTGTAAGTCAACTTGCGACCTCTTGGCTCGGCGTTTCACCGACTGGTGGAAGAATTAATCCTGGTCAGACTGCTACACTAACAGTAATGGCTGTTGCAACTGCCCTTACCCCTGGCACATATAATGGTCAGATCAGATTGAATGGATTGGATTCAACGGGTCAAACAACCGCTGGTAGTCCACAAGTTGTAGCCGTACAATTGCAGGTGAGTCCTCCCTGTGCGCTTGTACAGCCTTCGTCAAGTGCACTCGCATTCACCTCAATACAGGGAGGCGGCGATCCTGCTTCACAATCTGTTACGCTCTCCGCGTCAGGTAACTGCATGTGGCCTTTAGGCTGGAAAGCAAGCGTGTCGCCTGCGGCCCCTTGGCTGAAACTTTCATCCTTTGCTGGCTCCTTTGGGCAGGGAAGCCTCTCCAATACACTAGGTATTAGTACGACGATTGCAAATTTGTCGCCAGGAACCTATACAACGCAAGTATCAATTAGTGTTTCCGATACATCAGGAATAACCGCGCAGGGAAGTCCACAGGTATTCTCGATCACGCTAGTGGTGCAACCACCGTGTCAAATAGCTCCTGTACCTGCTAATCTCGCGTTCTCTGTTACTCAGGGAAAGGTCTCTGCTGCACAAACATTCTCTGTACGTGAAATAGGTACGTGTACACGGCCTGTCACTTGGACCGTTACAGGTGACTCTGCCAGTACGAGTTGGCTTGTCATCTCGCCACCATCAGGTTCGGACACAGGAAGTGGAGCTACCGTAAGTGCGCGTATCAATGCCGCTTCACTACCTCCTGGAAATTACAAAGCGAATATGACACTAACGGCTAGTAATGGCGCAACGATAGGCAGTAGTACACAAACTATACCGATAACAGTTACGGTTACAGGCTTTACGATTAGTGGTACCGCCAATATATGTGGTGAAAGTACGTGTACTAAACCACCTCCCATGCCGCTTTCTGCTGCTTCTGTTGTTCTGACGAACACAGCAGGAACTCAAGTAGCAACGGTGACTACAGACGCAAATGGCAATTATTCTATTCCTAATGTTGCACTAGGAACCTATACCGTCTCAGCCAGTGGAATGCGTAGCGCTATTCACTACACTGGCAACGTCACCGTTACGGCAACAGGAAACATGCCAGGCACCAATATTTCTCTTCTTCAAGGTTAGAAAAAGGTAAAGCGTGTAGCATTGATATGACAGGAGCAAGGCGGCTTGCCCCTGTCATGCCTGCTTTCCTCCCTCTATACGGTTGTGATACAATAATACCGCTGATGACTATGCATATTGAAATATAACTATACATAATGAGACGTGTTTGACGAACGTACTTTCTCTACGTCTATCAAGGTAGGACTTACGTGGTCTATTCCTAATACAGCAGAGCACTACTACAAAAACACAGCGGTCAAGGAGGATGGGGAGGCACGCTGCATATGGCAGATGCTAGCCTTAAATGATGTTTTATGGAGACGAAACGCTGCGCCCAATGCCACAAGTTGTTACGCACTGAAACACAAATATGTAGTCGCTGTGGCTATACATTTCCAGAAAAAAAACGTAAGCTGCCAACAAGGGATCTAACACGTCCGTCGCTTCCACCAGCATCGCCACATCGTGCTGGTCACTACTCGGGTTTGCATCCTGAGGATCAGCCTTACCAGTCAAGCATGATTGCCGTACAACGACTTCCTATGCGAGAGCTGGAAGAAGAAGAAGTTGCACTGCTTCCCGAACGTATGCAGGAGGAGCCGGAACAAGACACCTTATCTAGTGTTGAAGATGACGTACCAACACAAATAAGCGTGCGTTCTGAAAAATCACAGACCGAGGTGGGCATTCCAGGTGTTCAGCATGTTGAGTCGATGCCACACATGTATCACGAAAGGCCGCTACTAGATACCGATGGCGTACTTCCAGCCCTCTATCAACCACGACAGTCAAAAAAAATACCTACAGCGAAGCGTGCCATTTCTACGTTATTAATACTCTCATGCATCTTCTTCTTGTTAGCAAGTGGTATTCTGGTGTACGCGTTAACTGCAAGCAAGTCTACACCGCCCCATATACTGAAGCTTGCCGCCAATCCTACTGCGGTACGCGCAAGTGATACATTCACACTTAGTGGTACAGGATTTGCATCATCGACACAAGTGAAATTCGCGTGTGATGACAAATTTATTAGTGATAGTACGGGGCATCAACTACAGGCCGAAGTCGATCAGCATGGCATATTCTCTGTTGATGTTGTGACACCTTCGAGTTGGAGCACAGGCTCTCACACTATTCATGCAACTGATGAGGCGCAGCAATCAACTATCTCTACCTCTATCGTAGTCGAGCCTTCATCAGAAGCCCTACCACAATTACAACTGCTGAAGACAAGTATAAATTTAGGTACTGATCGAGCAGGTACCACGTCGAGTCAACAAGTGACACTAAAAAATGTAGGTGGAGGCAAGCTTACATGGCAACAAAAGAGTGATGCTACCTGGCTTACTGCTTCTCCTGCTAGCGGCAATACGTATACATTTTCTGGCAGTGCGTCTGTGAACATTACTGCCAACCGTAGCGGTCTTGCGCCTAAGGAAGGATATACAGGGCATATCGTCTTTGCACAAAAAGATAGTAACAACACGGTCAAACTCACCGTTACTATGGGCGTTGATGCCAAGCCTGCCGCGCTTAATGTATCACTTTCCTCATTGACCTTTGCAGCAACAAGCACACAGAGCGTTCCTACGCAATTGGTCACGTTGCAAAATAGCGGTGGCGAGTCACTGAATTGGCAAGCTACGGCAACTACCAACGATGGAGCAAGCTGGCTGTATCTTGGAGGCGTAACGAGTGGACGTATTGCTCCTGCACAAAGTCAACAACTAGTCGTAGGTGTGCAAGCACAAAATCTCTCACCCGGTTCTTATCAAGGCATCATCACGTTGATCGGTGGGGCAAGTGCTACGATTAATGTATCACTTACTGTTGTGGCTCCTGGAAATATTCTTGTGACGCCTACTACACTTACCTTTGCTGCACTCACTGGACAAAGTGTTACAGGTAAGACACTTACCTTACAAAATACTGGTGGGCAGTCGCAGGGGTGGAGTGTTACTACTGCCGTCGATCAAGGTAGCTGGCTGAGTACAACATCACAAAGTGGCTCAGTGAGTGCGAGTACACAGACACAGGTGACAGTTAACATCACAACTACAGGGCTGAAAGCAGGCGTATATCAGGGGACACTCACGTTCATTATGGGCAATCAACTTACATCTGTGCCTGTGACGCTGACACTGACAACGCCTCCTGCTGCAACAATCACAGTACAAAGTACCGCGCTCACCTTTCAAACAACGTCGGGCAGTGACCCAACTGGGCAATTATTGGCGTTTACGAATACAGGTAATGCCGTACTTAATTGGACTGCAACAGAGAGTGGAGAGGGTGCAACTTTCGCACCTCTTTCGATCACGAGTGGAAGTTTGTCACCGCAGAATTCTACTCTCATGGAGATATATCCTACTGTTTCTAACCATCCACCAGGTACTTTGAAAACCACGATCACTATTGCGGATAGCGATGTGGGAACAACTGTAATGAGCCAGAAAATACAAGTGACTGTGATAATCCAGGGTCAGGCCTCAATTTCAGCGTCTCCAACAAACATTAGTTTGACTGCAAGCGGCACGAAACCAACTACACGCACGGTAACGATCACAAATACTGGTACGGCTCCGTTAAACTGGAGCACATTTGTTCATATAGACGCACCGGTAGGAGGGACATGGCTCTCTGTCAATACCCCAAGTGGAACACTTGCGCCAGGAGCGAGTAAGAATATCGTAGTAAGTTGTAGTAATACTGGTTTGCCGAGGGGCGTTATCTATCAAGGCTCGATCCAAATTATCGATAGCGATACTGCAACAACTGTGACACCACAGATGGTATATCTCAGCTTCGTTGTTCTCTGATACTCCAGGGCTGTCACTCCTCTACGACTTTGCAACAGCCCGTCTGATCTCTCTATTCATTGACGCTCTAGGGCTTCTGTGCTATATTCTGACAAGGAATACAGGCTATTATTACAAACTAATTTTTACATTATCTAACGGAGGAATATGTCGTGCCAACTATAACGTTTGTGCGTGAGAATAAACAGGTGCAAGTACCGGAGGGCGATAGTGTACGCTATCCTGGCTTAGAGAATGATGTATCTGTGTACTGTGGTTGGAAGAATCTTGCTAACTGTCATGGTAATGGACTATGTGGGTTTGACCGTGTAGCTGTTTCACCTTCGGTGAACACAAATCCCCTCTCTTTCTCTGAGAAGTTCTGGTTGCGCGGCGATCTCAAGAAGAACCCCAACATGCGCCTTGCCTGTCAGGTGCAGGTGCTTGGCGATATTACCGTTGATACTCAATGCAAATAACACAGAACAAAAAGAGGAACTGCGTATCTACTGGACACGCAGTTCCTCTTTTTTGTTCTGTGTTAATTTCTTACGACAAAGTAAAGTGTTTGTGCGCGTTGGTCGTTCCAGTAGAGCTCAACCTTACCCTCTGCCTGTTCTGCATACCTCATAGAGGCCATTCCTGTAAGCGCCTGATTAGCAGGAAGTGGCGGACCTGGCGTTGTACTGTAAGGCAATTGCAAGTTGTTCATGTACCATTTAATAGTGACTCTTCCTGCCGTCGGTGGATGTACGCTATAGGTAAGATAAAATGTCTCGTTCGGTTTAAATATCTTATCCGTTTGCGCCGCGATTGTCGTACCTTTCACAAGATGTGATGTTGTCGTTGCGGAAGTAATGACGCTATATGCTGCCGCACTTCCTATGTCAACTTTATCTGGTGGATCGGGCAGCGCAGGCGCTGTTGGACGAATACTTAGGGGTGCAGGTTTATTTCCAGTCAGCACGCGGGTCACCATGTCCAGCTTCCCACTTGCCTTTGCGTAATACCCCGCGCCCCCACACAACATAAGCGAAACGATAATGACGCTGAGAAAACCACTGATGATACGATAGCGAGGAATGATTGGGCGAGGCTTCGTATACATAGGCGGTACGTATACGACACCTTCTTCATGAGATGGAGGGGCGATAGTGATATCCTGAGCAGGGACCTGCATTGCGCTCTGCTGTGGAACTGGCTGAAGACCCATGCCACCTTGATAGGGAACAGGTAAAAGCGAATTTCCTTGTTGGGCCTGTGGTACTTGAGACCATTGTTGGGCTTGCTGAAACGGTTGCGGGGGTGACCACTGTTGTTGTGGCTGAAGATGTTGTTCCCAGAAGCTAGACGAAGGGGCTACCATACCATTTTGTTGTGGACGTGAAAGAAGTCCTTCACCTGGAATCGATGTATTTCCCCAATTTGCCTCTTGAGGCATGGCTTGTATTGGCGAAGGTGCTCCACAATTGGTACAAGGAGCCACATTCTCCGCCCGCATCATTTTACAATAAGCACAGATCATATCTTTTCAGCCCTCATAGTACATGCTGTTTTTTCGCTACTTATATCCTTCAATGTATGTTTCATATATTCCTACACTAGCATCGACTAAGCAAGGAATCAAGAAATCAATCCTTATGTAGTGCAAAAGGGCTATGCCTCTCTTTTCTTCATCACTATAAACAAACGTGTATCAAAGCGTTTCTGTACGAGGGATAGGATAATTGGTGTTAGAGGGAAACTAATGTTTTCTCTTGCAAGAGGCAGAGAGACGTGCTACGATTGAAGCGTTAGGGCGTGTTTGCTAACAAAGAAAGCGTGTATCTTCAGCATTATGTCAGAGTCAACTGAGCAGTGGTACAACCGACAGGCAGTTGAGCAACTTGCACTCCATATTCCGTTTGAACGCGATACCGCTACAAAATCGGAACAAATAGAGATGCTACGTGGGCTCGTTATTCGTCATGGGCGAACGATGGACCCACATATGTTTGGCTTCGAGGCTCGCACGGAGTTGCTTCGCCTGGGTCTGTGGAGTCGTATTGGACCAAAAGATGAACAATAACATAAATTCCTAAAGTTGACTCAGAATCTTTGCTCCTTGTTTCGTGACCAGTACAGTATGCTCAAACTGTGCAGCCCATCCACCATCTACAGTACGTACTGTCCACCCATCCGCGTCAACTTTTACACGCGCCGATTTCTCTACCAGTATTGGTTCAATGGTAATGACAAGCCCCTCTGGTATCACTGGACCTGTCCCAGGACGCCCAACACTTGGCACATCAGGCGGCTCGTGCATACGCTGACCTAAGCCATGTCCTATATACTCACGTACCACGTTAAAGCCTCGTGACTGGGCAAAGCCCTGTATCGCATATCCTATATCGCCAATACGCTTTCCTGGCAGTGCCGCATGAATACCTGCCATCATTGCCTCACGCGTCGTATCAATAAGGTATTGATGCTTGGCACTGACCTTGCTGACAGCAATGGTGATCGTCGAATCTCCAGCATAACCATCCAAGAGCATGCCAGCATCAATACTAAGCACATCACCTATTTTCAACCTTTGATTACTTGGTACACCGTGGACAGCAACATCATTCACAGAGGTATTGATACAGCCTGGGAAGCCTTCCTCTGTATGAAATACTGGTACAGCGTTAAGCTGCGTCATATAGTCCATGGCATAATCATTCAGTTCATGAGTTGTAACCCCAGGACGTGCCATAGTTGCGAGATTATGTAAGAGCTGTGCTGTCATTTGATTAGCCCGTAGCAGACCTTCTATAGATGCTTGTGTTGCAGCTACCAAGAATATCTCTCCCTTCTCATAGAGAACCGATTAGAGATTTCAGTATATCACTATACAGAGTAGTAGAGAACAAGTTCAAATTCAAGGCATCACAGAGCTTATTCATAGCGTCTTTCTACACTCCTAGAAGCACAGGTGAGTGATATATGGTAAAGGTTACGTAATCAGTGATATACTCAAAGAGAGGAAAACTTTGCCACAAATTAGAAATTTGTATTTGACATCACAAATGACATCTTACACAATCGTTTACACAGCTTTACGCTGATAGATAGCAGCGCAGCCATCTATCAGCATGAACAGTGTTGTTAGGCAAGAAAGAGGAACCCAAACAATGGTACTTAAAGATACGCTGCTGTATCTCGCTCAAAACGAAAATTTACGCAATTTTGTTGTACATAACAAAGCTACACGCGGTGTCTCGCGCCGTTTTGTCGCGGGTGAAGCTCTGAATGAGGCCGTACAAGTTACAAAGAACTTGAATCAGCGCGGCATACGTGTTGCACTTGACCTGCTCGGCGAAAACGTCTCTGATGATAAAGAAGCGCAAGCTGCGGCCCGCGACTACATAGCCGCCCTTGACCATATCAAGCAAACGGGCATAGACGCGAATGTCTCCATCAAGCTAACTGCGTTAGGACTCGACATTTCCCAAGACCTGTGCGAACAAAATGTACAAACCATCCTCGAACACGCTCAAGCGCAAGGCACGTTTGTGTGTATCGACATGGAAGGTGCAGACTATACAGAGCGGACCGTTGATATCACGTTGCGTATGCACAAAAAAATTGAGCTAGTTGGGACCGTCATCCAGTCCTACCTTCATCGCAGCAAAAAGGATATCGAGCAACTTATTGCTGAGGGCGTTCGCGTTCGTCTCGTCAAGGGAGCATATAAAGAGCCTGCCACAATCGCTTTTCAGCAGAAGAGTGAGGTTGACCAGAATTATGTGCAACTGATGCTTATGCTGCTTGCACGTGGTAACTACCCCGCTATTGCCTCTCACGATGAAGCCATTATCAACGCTGCAACAAACTTTGTACGCGATTCCGGTATCAGCAAAACAGCATTCGAGTTCCAGATGCTCTACGGTATTCGGCGTGACTTGCAAGAAAAACTCGTGCAAAAAGGCTACGATATACGTGTCTACGTTCCTTATGGCTCACAATGGTACCCCTACCTCATGCGCCGCATGGCAGAGCGTCCCGCAAACCTTATGTTTGTTATGAGCAATACGTTGAGGTAATTGGCTCGAATCATGGCAGGTGCAAGCCCCAATACTTGTAAGGGAAGCTTACACTGTCACAAGGGAAAACGGGCGACCACAAGGGTCATTGACTCCAACTCATGTGTGAGCCACCTTGTGGTCGCCCGTTGGAATTCCCTTCTTTTATGTCAATAACCTAAGGATTTTTGTTATGCAAGATTCCATACTGTATAGGCTCTTTGAGGCACGCGACCAGGTTGCTACACGCCAGCTTATCCTGAATGGATTAGGCGAGCACTTTGGCTACATCGACGAAACGCGCAACCCTGATCTCGATAACATCATGGAGTATTATATCAAAACAGGCGCAACATTCGTCATCGCTTGTCTGAATGAGCGTATCGTTGGCACTGGCGCACTCATCGCGGAAGAGCCAAACGTTGGCCGCATCGTGCGTATGTCGGTTGACCATGTATACCGACGCAATGGCATTGGCAAAGCTGTTATGCTGTATCTTATAGATATAGCACGGCAGCGTGGATACACACGGCTAAGGCTTGAAACAAACAATGATTGGTACGATGTCATCAATTTCTACAAGTCTCTAGGGTTTATGGTTGATCAATGGACTGAGCATAATGTATATATGTCCATGGTGCTGTAGTGGTAGGCGATTGTTGCACTGCACATTTCCCTTTCCATGTCGTACAATGCATAAAAGTTATCTACGAACATGCGGCAAGAGTGCCCCTCACCTTCAGGGAGGGGATGAATTGCCGCCCTCTTGACATCTCTAACATTTTCTGGTAGAATAGAACTATGAAAACATTTGAGTATCGTTTGCACACAACGAAAGAACAAGACCATTTGCTTATGCAGTGCCTTATCGAGTCTCGACATATCTATAATGGTATGCTTGAGATGATGAAGGCACAGTATGAGCAAGATGGGACATTCCCAAGTAAGTATGACCTTGAAGCCGCATTCAAGGGACATGGGACTGCTGTTCCTGCTACCACGATTCAAATGCTTTCTGACCGCCTCTCGAAATCCCTCAAACGCTTCCTTGCGGCAAAGACATTGGGGCTTCCCAACGTTGGCTTCCCTCGCTTCAAAAAGCCGAACCGTTGGCATAGTATCCAACTCAGACAATACGGCAACGACAAGAACCGCCGTGATGTGATGCTTGCCCCCGATGAAAAGCATCTGTACATTCCTAAGATGCTGGGCGGCTCCGTCAAAATCAAGTACCATCGCCCGATGGAAGGAACTCCCAAGACAGCACATCTTGTCTTGCGTGCTGATAGTCATTGGTACGTGCTTCTTGTGTGTGAAACTGATATCAAGAATGAGCATGTCCCAAGTGAGTGTACACATCCTGAGATCGGTATTGACGTGGGACTCAAATCCTTTTTGACCGATAGTGAAGGAAACACGGTAGACAACCCTCGTTTCTATCGCACGAGTCAAGCCACACTCAGACGCAAACAGAGAACCGCATGCCGACGCAAGAAGGGTAGCCGTAGACGACGGAAAGCGTGTAAGAGCGCGGCGCAAACTCATCTCAAGATTAAGCGTCAACGCCGTGATTTTCATTTCAAAACGGCAAAGCAGTATGCCGATACGCATAAGACGATTGTTGTTGAGGACTTGCAAATCGCCAACATGGTCAAGAAGCATCACCTTGCAAAATCTATCATGGATGCAAGTTGGGGCGCGTTTCTCGATATCTTGGAAGTCAAAGCTGGGAATGCTGGGCACCACATGATACGAGTCAACCCGCGTTTCACATCGCAAAAATGCTACACGTGTGGAGAGATTGTACAAAAGTCTCTGAGTGTTCGTACTCACATTTGTCCTTTCTGCGGCTATATTGCAGACCGTGATAGAAATGCCGCGCAAAACATTTTGAAACGCGGGTTGGGGCTGGGGCACAGCCTTCAAGAGTCAACGTCTAGGGATACCTAATGCGTTTCTTGAGAAGCCTCCGTACTCAGTGCGCAGGAGTTGTCACGAGCATAAAATGGAAGGACATCCATGTCAGATATACAGCAGCAGCATAAGCATACCAATAGCCTCATTCGCGAGACGAGTCCCTACCTGTTGCAGCATGCGCACAATCCGGTGGATTGGTACGCGTGGCATGATGAGGCACTGCAAAGAGCGAAGCAAGAGGATAAGCCAATTTTGTTGAGCGTTGGCTATTCCGCATGTCACTGGTGTCATGTGATGGAGCGCGAGTCGTTTGAGAACGAAGAGACCGCTGCGCTAATGAATCAGAACTTTATCAATATTAAGGTAGACCGTGAGGAACGTCCCGATATTGATAGTATCTATATGCAGGCAGTGCAGGCCATGACGCGTCAAGGCGGTTGGCCCATGACCGTCTTTCTCATGCCGGATGGTCGTCCCTTCTATGGTGGCACCTACTTTCCACCCGATGATCGTCACTATGGGCGAGAGACAATGCCAGGCTTCCCCAGTATCTTGCTCAGTGCCGCCGCAGCTTACAAAGAACACCGGGAAGAGATTGAAGAGCAAGCATCCCAACTTGCTGACTACCTGCAACAGCGTAGCGATGCACCACTACGTAGAGCAGGTTCAACGCTTCCTGCTGATACCCGCTTCTCGTTGAATGTGTTTAGCAAAGCTAGTGATGCATTAGCCGAAGAATTTGATGCTGAATATGGTGGCTTTGGTACTGCTCCTAAGTTCCCGGGCACTATGTCGCTAGAATTGCTGTTGCGCATTCATCAGCATCGACTGCAAGGCGAAATTATGCAGCCAGCAAAAAGGTCCGAACTCGAAATGGTCGAAGTATCGCTACGAAATATGGCGAATGGTGGTATCTACGACCAGTTAGGTGGTGGTTTCCACCGCTATTCAACCGACAGAGAATGGCTCGTCCCTCACTTTGAGAAGATGCTTTACGATAATGCTCTCCTGAGCCGTGTCTACCTGCACACCTACCTGGTAACTGGTGTTCCATTCTACCGTCGTATTGTTGAGGAAACGCTAGACTATGTTGCGCGCGAAATGACCTCACCCGAAGGCGGTTTCTACTCAACGCAGGACGCCGACAGCGAGGGGGAAGAGGGCAAGTTTTTTGTGTGGACGCCAGCAGAGATCGAGCAGGTGCTTTCATCGGAGGCCGCTGCGCTCTTTATGCCCTACTATGATGTCACGAAACATGGCAACTTCGAGGGCAAAAACATTCTTCATGTACAGCCACAAGTACGCAGTACCGATGAAGCACAGGTAAGCAACGAAGCCTTAGAAGCTTCGCTCAAACAGAGCCGTGCCGCGCTCTTCCAGGCCCGTGAAAAGCGTGTTAAGCCTGGACGCGACGAAAAGATATTAACCTCGTGGAACGGCTTAATGTTGCGTAGCTTCGCAGAGGCGGGACGCTACCTTGAACGTCTTGACTATATTCAGGTTGCCAGCAAAAACGCTGATTTCTTACTTCGCGAGTTGCGTAAAGAGAACCGCCTCTTACGTACCTATAAAGATGGACGAGCGCACCTGAACGGCTTTTTGGAAGACTACGCCTTCCTTGCCGATGGTCTTCTAGCACTATATGAGGCCACCTTTGAGCCGCGCTGGTTCGCAGAGGCACGCACTCTGATGGACTCGGCTATCGCCTTGTTCGCCGACGAGCAAAACGGTGGTTTCTTCGATACAGGTAGCGATGCTGAAGCCCTGATTAGCCGTCCAAAAGATATCATGGATAACGCAACACCTGCTGGCAATAGTGTAGCTATTGATGTGCTCTTACGACTCACAGCGTTCACTGGTGAGCAGTCCTATCGTAAACGTGCAGACGACTACCTGCAACCTTTAGCAGATATCATGACGCAGCACCCACAAGCATTTGGTCATGTTCTCGGTGCGCTCGATTTCGCGCTCTCACCCAGCAAAGAGATCGCCGTTCTCGGCCCTCTTGCAACCGATGACACTATCGCTCTCTTAGAAGCAACCAACAAACACTACCTGCCCAACAGCGTCTTAGCCTATTGTGTCCCTGATGACCAGCAAGCTATACAAACTGTTCCACTTTTGGCAGACCGTCCGCTAAAAGATGGTAAAGCAACAGCTTATGTCTGTCAAAACTTCGCATGTCAGGCACCCGCGAACACCGCCGAGGAATTGTCAAACCTCTTGTAGGGACCGATGTATCACGTCCTCGTGGCGATCACAAATGCCACGAGGACGTGATACATCGGTCCCTACAAATATTTCTGTTCGTTGCCATAAATCAGTGTTGCGCCACCTGTAGCGAAATTGCGTACATCACGCCCCACTGCCTTCCCCTCTTCTGTGGACATTAACGCATCAAACTCTTCACGCGTATCAGCATACATGGCCGCCATTTGATAATAGGGCGGCTGCTCCCCGCGTGGTCCATCTGTAAACTTGGTCACGCTCAAACCTTTAAGTCCCTGAATCTTCTGCACAAGAGGAGTATGTACCTCTGCATAGTAACGATCGAATTCTTCGGTATTTTCAGGATGTCCATACAGGACAGTGAGTCGAAACATGATCACGTTTCTCACTTTCTTCACATAACGTAGATGCATCCATTCTGTACCCGCAATCTTTCTTGATAATATCACATATTTCTATGTCTAGCTTTTTGTTTTTGTCTTATGAAAGCACTGCTACTACAACTTATAGAGTGTACTTAATGCATATTTAATGTATAAAAATTAAAGGTTTGTTAACGCG
>JAABUQ010002630.1_pt1 | contig 35027 bp, 40 predicted proteins | sample 5560001 | NCBI WGS metagenome assembly JAABUQ01 (sample SAMN10711888, study PRJNA513371) | rock metagenome | isolation source: Antarctica rocks | place: Antarctica: Victoria Land, Finger Mt nord | collected 2015-12-18
GAGGAGGGTGATTGTTGAGATTGGGGAGGGGGTGTGGAAGGCGGGGGTGGGGAGGAGGCGGGTTCCGGTTAGGGATTTGGGGTCTTTTCTCCTGTTAGCTCTGCTTGCGCTTTTGGGCGATGGGATGGGGGCAGTGGAAGGGATTTGGTGGGGAAAGCGTGTGGGGATAGATTGAACTGGAATGTTGGAGGGGACGTACGCTCTGGGTCGAATTGTAAGACGTGGATGTTTCCATCTGCGTCGGCGGCTACGATGAAGAGTTGTTCGCCATCGGGGAGGAAGTCGGCTGCCATCGTCTCGATGTGTGTGGGGGATTTCGAGAAGAAGCGGAGTTGGTAGGGGTCCTCCTGTTCGGCTGCCTATCAGTTCTCGTTCTCCTTTATCTCTCTTAATCACAATAGTGGGATAGTGCTGGCAAGTTGGATGCCTTTGGACAATGAGAGTGTTGGCTTACCATATACCCCGTAAACCAAACTCCTTTGACAGCGTCACCCATCAAACACAGCCCCGTCCCAGGTACCTCTTTCGCAACCGTCACATACGTCTGCATATCCATAAATGCCACGGGGAGGAAACTTCCATCCTCTTTCAGTCCGCGAACCATACATTTTTGGCCGTGAGCGAGAAGCAGGAACCCTTGCGTTCCAATACCCGACACCGCGGTCACGGCGCCTCTGACTTCTTCTTTTGCAATCAGTTTGAACGAACGTCCCGTCTCTGGATGATCGGGCTCGGGCACCACGTCGATAATGGCAAAGATGAAGATGTGGCCTGTAGATGGTAGATCCTCGCCGCGGACGAGCGCTGTGCCCACGGCAACTAAGTCTGCGCGCTCATGGGTGATTTCTGAGACTTCCATCGAGACTGTTTCGATACATGTGACTGTCTCCGAGGGCTTAAGACTGTAAGTGTCAATTACTGTGCGCGTCTTGCGATCGAAGAGTTTTATAGCGCCTTGTTCTATTTGCGGGAGAAAGGAGGTTTCTTCCGCTTGCTGGTGGTTATGGAAATCGTCTTCAGAGAGTTTGAATGGCTTTGGGCGGCTTGTGCCTAGAATGTAGGCGGCTTTCGCTGAGTGGTAGGAGAGGGCATGGACTGATTCTCCGAGAATAGTTCTCCGAGTTACCCATCCTGTGCTGTATTGGCTTTGGGTGGGGAGGCTGGCTACGTTGATAGTATCCTGTGAATTTTAGTTTCAGGATCCATTTATTCGGCTTACTTCAGCTTACCTCGTTACTGATGAATACGAAACCTGTTTTGCATTCCGAGGTATGCAATGCACTGAGGTAGTTGACATCTTTCTCTGATACATCGATGATCTGCAGGGGGCTCGCGGCAGTCTTAATAATAAAGCAGGGGGACAATCCTGGCTTGAATACGGTGCTGTAGCCTTCTAAATTCGGCAATGCTATCAGAGGATGTTTCGACTTCGAGTCGTTATCATCGACATCGCCTTCATCTGAGGGTGGAATTGGTAGATGAAAATTAGCAACCTTGAGGAATCGAAGAGTAGTATCTTTGCTTCCTTCCATTGGTGACTGGTATGGCTGATATATGATAAGATCGTCGTCAATGGAGCGTAGCTGGGAGGCGCTTAGTATCAGACGAGATGGTGGGAATGTTTCTTACAATCAGATGAGGCAATTTGATGACCGAGTCTCCTAGGTCCGCTACCAAAATCTCAGTTATGGCTTCTCTGGCAGATGAGCGACGGATGGTGAATTCTGTTGACAGGAAAGGTGGAAGAAAAGTTAATCCGTCGGCGACATATACAGGGTTCTTCAGGCTTGGAAGACGGTAGACCTATACCGTCATTAGTTGCATGACGAAATGATACTATATCGACAGGTGCTCAAATATGACCAACATTTAAGCCACCAGTGGTACTAAGTAAAAACATCAACACGTTCCCAGCTTCGTCTTCGCTGTCTTCACCGTATTCCAGACGTAGTAAGTCATCCGAATCTTCATACAACGAGCCAGATGTCCATTGACCCTTCAGCTTCCCACTTTGGTCCACCTCGTCGAGATCACCACTCTCATCGGCAGTGAGGATTGTTATGCTGGCATCATCCTTTAATAGGAGTATGTACGGGTCTGCAAAACTTGCGCTAGCGACACTTGATTGAACATCACTTTCTTCGTCCACAAAGGGGAATATCTGGGCAAGACCGAAGTCTAGTGCGTATTAGCACTGATTTGGGTGAACGACAATGGCGTGCGAAGTACATTAAGGGGGATGGTAGTACAGAGAGCACGTGGTAGTTTTCGAGAATTTCATTGATGCTATGTGACATGGAGCAATAGGGCGCTTGGAAGGCCGCAGGAAAAGGAAGGCTGTAACCACAACATAACCATAGATCCATCATGAACGGGTCTCGCCATGCTTTCCCACACTGCTCAAACGAGTGTTCTGTGGATCGAGGTTGATCGATAGTAGGTAGTGTGGAGGGTTTAACATGGTGATCTGCGATCACAGGGATTTCAGAAAGATAGGGAACAGGTGAAGACTCACCTCCATCATACGCCCGTACTTCCTTCTGCAGTACTTGAACTACTCGAGCTCCACCATTTAATGTTCCGATTGCAATGGTGGTACCAGCATCAGGGTCGAAGTCTGTATTCCCGACTTCTTCGAGAGTGTCTTTGCCAATGGAGTATGCTCTTGATTTTACTTCTCCTCCAGGGTCGGCGGTGTTCGCAATGATGTGACTATCATAGCTTTCTGTAGATCCGCCGGATCCAGTCTTCTGAATCTTTACGGAAACAGTCCAAATGTCTTGAGCGTGAGGGATGCTGTACATTTGCTCCGCGCATGGCACTATCTCCTTGTGAAATGTGGTTAGGCCTCCTACTCTACCGCGCCCACTGGTGACCATTAGCTCTGAGCTTGAGCTTGAGATCGGCGACGTGAAAGCAACATCAGTTATTGGTCCGACATTCATTAGTGAATCATGTATTCGAAAGTCGTAGTCTTCCTCGCCTTTCCCATTCGCAAAGGTCGCTGATAACTCTGGAACCTTTGCATCTGGCTTGTCATCCACGTACAAATCGTCCTCGTCTTCTTCGATCTCCGCATCGTCAAAGTCAGCAAGATCATCATTGTCAACATCCATATCTCCTCGAGATCGTTGTCGCTTCAGCCGGTCTGATGCTCGTGACCAACCAAGAATGACTGAGTCTGTATCTTCACTGCCAATGAACATCCTCCCACGTCCAAGAAGTGAAGCAGACGATGCGCTAGCCATGATAGAACCCTTGCCAATTTGGGAAGTGACCTGACGGATTGTAAGCCCAGAGACCGATCTACCGTCAATTTTGAAGGATAAAATGGCAAGCTCTCCCTCGTTTGAGATGATGAGCAATTCTGCGTTATCGTGTCCAAGCTGTTTGATAATGCTGCCTTCTAATCTCATGTTCAAGTCCGATTGATCTGATAGGCCAAAGCCAGTGCACAGCTTCGCGAATTCGTTAACAGCGACACCATTCGTTTTACCAGATTGATCAACATGTATCACTTCGTTGGCGCCGACTAGCAGTGCTCCTCCAATAATTCGTGACAATGGTATGATTGTGTGTAAATCATAGGGAAGACTGTTGATCGAGAGGAGGGTAGTCGAAGCTCGTTGTTCTAAATCAAGTGTATACACAGCATATGAGACATTGTCACGTCGTTCGTGAAGCAGTGCCGTTGAGCTTGCTGTCTGCGTATAGAGTATACCAAAGGTCGGCTCCCGATATTCGTAGAGAAATGAGAGATGTATCGGATGGGTCAACACGGAATCCAGGGCCAACAAAGATAGAACAAAAGATGGACCGTATGGGGTTTTTTCTGCGTCCTCACTCTTCGAAAAAGACTGCTTGCGGATCGGTCTGTCGCCATCTAGATCGGGATCATAGTCATCCATGGCAACATCGTCTCCAAGCTGATGGAAAGGCAAGATTGCTAGATGCCGGGCACCAAATTTGAAGGCAGCGCATCTGCTGCTTGGATCAACGGTGAGATAATTGACACATTGTGATAGATCAGGTTCCCAAGGGCCACTCAGTATGTCTTCGCGTTCGTAATAGTGAATTGATATTGTCGAGATGCTGTATCGCTCTGGGTCCCATTCGACCAAGCTAAGTTTTGCATCTCGTAGAGCCACAAGTAGCGCTTCTCCCCCTGACTTGGATCGCACGATCTTGACACGGGCGAGCGACGTGACAGTGCCAGACAATTCGTACTGGGCCACTAAGGCAAGCTTGGTGGTAGGGAGGCGGTCGGTGCGCATTGGCGCCGAGTCGGCGAGGTGGGATGTACTGCCATTGACAAAGCTTGTTTGGTACGAAGGCTGCAGTCCAGCTCTGGTGCTATCCGTGCTGCTGGCTATGACTGGCTTCAAGGAGAATATTTGGAGCAGAGAGGTTTTCGCAACAACGAGGTTGTTTGCTGAAGAGGAGAGCAATGGTAGAGACAGTGAGTGAGTAACTGCAGTGGGTGGAGTGAGCTCCGTGTAGCATTGCATGTCGACAATGCTCTTGCGTCCTTCAAACGGCTCCGGTGCTCGAATAAGAATATGAACCTTTTGAATGTTCCAGGATTGATAGCTCGAATTGACCAAAGATGATCGACGCAAGGATATTGTCTGGGCGATGATGATGATCCCGCCAGGCAAGAATCCAAAACCATTGCCCAGATTCCCCCGCCAAAGAATCCTACAACCAACATTCCTTCACCCTGCAGCATATGTCCGTCAGCTTCCTCTTCTCCTTCTCCCACCTAATCATCAGACGGTTGACATGGCACTCATCCAGTCTGCCCTCATCTGGGTAGTCTACGCCATCGTGCTGGTTATTATTCTCGCCATAGCTTCCATCTTCGTCTACATCTACCAAGCTCCAAGGGAAAGATCCATCTTGGTGTCAATAGTGTGTATCCTCACGCTGATATCATTGCTTGCTACTGCGCTGCTTCTGCCCGTCGATGTTGCTCTGGTGTCATCAACGACTTCTTCCAAGCTCGGCTGCCGGAAGGACTGGGCAAGTCAAGATGAAGTCGATAGCATTCTCAAGACCCTGGAAATCGTTTATTACTTTCTATACTCCCTCGACGCTCTACTTTGTCTCGTGGTCGTGCCTTTTACATATTTCTGGCATGAAGACTACGATGAGGTCGAAGCCGAGGAGGGAAACCAGACAATTGGGTCAAGATTCTGGGGGGCATTCAAATACACCATTGCCTTCATTCTGCTCGTGGTCATCATCTTCTTAATTGGATTCTTCGTCCCTGTCGCAAAAGACCGCAGTGGTGCTCACTATGACCTCGACTTCTTCAAGCATCTCCTTCAAGAAAACCGTGAGTGATTGCTTTCCTCCACCTGTTTTATATGCTAACATGATGTGGTGCAGATGGCGAACGTGCCTTGACCTTCGCTCTTGGGTTGCTCATCACCATTGGAACCCTCATCTATGTGCTGTACACCGGGGTTGGCTTCGCCTTGTTGCCCGTCGCATTGATCAAGTCGGCACCTGGTATATCTGCACCCACGTTAAGCGCCAATACAGCCTCGGAGCTCGAGCAAAACCGTGAGCGCCAACGAGAATTGGAGCTTCGCAATGAAGGTCGTGAGGAAGGCCTACCTGCAAAGGATCGTCGGGAACTTGAGGCTTTGGTTAGGGAAGAGCGGACTCTTGTCCGTAGGGAACGCTTGGCAGCTGAAGCAGGTGGAGAGGGCCAGAGCTGGCTAGTAAAAGCATGGACGAAAATTGAGGCAATTTTCCGCCCCATCAAACTGCTTGGTGGTATACTTCTGATGCTCGTGGCCATCTTCCTCTGGGTTTCAATGCTTCTCAGCTTCATCGACAAAGCCAAGAACTCTGTCTGCAAGACTCGCTGCGGTTACATCCTTGGCCACATCAACATTTTCAACCCCATGAACTGGATCTTCGTCATGTCGGCCAAGGTCTTCCCTATTGACTATGTCATCTTCCTCCTCGTGGTGCTTTACTTCTTCTCCAGCTCCGTGGTTGGAATCGCTACCGTCGGTATCAGATTCCTCTGGCTCAAGATCTTTCAAATCAGAAAAGGGCATACATCGCCTCAAGCTCTCTTACTTGCAACCATGCTGTTGACGCTCATGGTTCTGGCAATCAACTATTCAATCGCCATGATTCTTGCACCTCAGTATGCTCACTACGGTCCTCAGACTTTCTGTGATAGGCCTCTCCGACATCCTGATGATCAACCTGACTGCTCTGAACACCACAGTGCCATCAAGCCATGTACGGAGGTATCCACATCGCAAGCGGCTATTAACGTTTGCACGCCCAGCGTAGTCAGCACATTCCTTGATAGGATAACCGTTAATTTCTCTTTCTTTGGAGTGGTGGATTTCTGGGCTCAGATAGCCTTCCTAGGTATATACTCAGACCCCTTTTCCACATTCCTCCGCTGACTGATCGAATAGCTGTTTTCCTCATCGTCTTCATCCTATCTCTGTTTCGAACCCCTAAATTGGACCAATACATGCTTGACCAAGATGCGGAAGAAGCTGAGGAGGAAGGTCTCCTCGCTAGTACGGGCCGGAGATTTGGAGCGACATGGCAGGACATTACAGGAAGAGCGAAGAAGCAGGGTGTTGGGCGGGGCACAAGAGATGATGATCACGAAGACGACTGAGAATGGAAGGTTGGCGTAGCGCTTGAAGGTTTAAAGTATGGCGTAATGGCGTACACCCATATTCCTACATGCTTTGAGACAGCGCGTTGTGTCATGAAGCACGAGCGTTCGACTTTTTATATTGTGTAACGGCGAAGAATCAGGGCGATAGGTGGTCGGTTGGTTGATTGATTGAACATGTATGGCACGAGTACAAGCAGCAATTCGGATTCTGTAAGTGAACTTTCGTAAATGCGTCTGGTTGAAACGAGGGCGCTGCTGGTTAGATAGTATACTGTGAATAGCGTTGCTTCGCATAAAATCCCAGCCCTATCGAATCAGTATCCCACAGTCCCTTCACCTCCATCTACAACACTTCCCATATACCGTTTTTGTTCTCAGCATGGAACGGCAATGGATGATGAACCCACAGAATATGACAAGGGTTTGCTCGCCCGGCTGAATGCCCTTAAACAATCAAATGTGGTGTTAGATGCATTCGGTGACCGCAACCTCAATCCAGTGACAGCACCCTCCGAAATTGACGAGTCTCCTGAAGACCTTATCGCCCGCTTCCAGAAGATTCATAATACAAGATCTACAGAAGCACCGCGTCCAGATCTTGAAGAGGCGTCTTACGGTCATGGCTCCCCTCCGCAATCCCCAACTATCGAGGAGCTTCTGGCCCAGATTGGGGGAGACGAGCAATGCAAGCTGAACCCATCAGAGCTGAAGGAGTCTCAAAATCTTCTGGTGAAAGCCAAAGCAGCCTTGCCTACTGGAGACCATGCAAATTCCGGCACGGGTTCGATGGAGTCTAGAAAAGAGCAGGGTGACATGACGGATCGACCGCCTACTACAGATGCTGGGCAAAGTGAAGAAGTAGAAGCAGAAGCAGCTCTCCAAAGAATTTTGGGAGAGGTAGAGAACGAGCTCCCAGGAATACAGGAGTCGTCCGGGGCTCGTCCAACTGCTGCAACATCAGCAACGGGCCCTACAAATACATTCGCTTCTCTCCAATTTCCTACTACTCCTGACAGCATTTTCGACTCCCTCAACCTTCCATCGGCCCCATCGACAGCGCCAATCGCACGGCAGATCTCAGCCAGGCCAAAGTCACAAGGAGCTTCAGAGCAGGAAATCGAGTCATGGTGTATCATCTGTTGCGCTGATGCAAGTGTGCAGTGCTTTGGTTGCGATAAAGACCTTTACTGCTGGGGCTGCTGGAGAGAGGGGCATATGGGGGAAAGTGCCGGCTTGGAAGAGAGGCAGCATGTCTGGGAGAGATATACAAAGCCTAGGACAAGACCTTTTGCATGATAACGAACCGGGTCCAGCAGATTTGGATCCACAACAACATGCCTTAGATAGCGCCATTCGTCGCAGAACCCTCTGAGCACCAAAGAGGAGCATATATCTTCAACATTGTGGATGCCAAGGTAAGCTCGGTAAAATCCACATTCCTCATGCGTGATATACTGACGAAATGTGCTCTGAAGACGGCGCGACACGTTCTGCGCGTCAAGCAAACATCAAAATTGCGAGAATAATCAGAAGCATTAGTGCGACGGACTTCAATAGCAGTCAGTCACAAAGACGGAACAATCTTTGTCTGGTTGGAGTGAAGTTCATCCGACGGGCCAATTCCTCAGATTGCCGTTTAGGGCTCAGACCCTAAGATTGAGTAGACACTGACAACAAGGCACCACTTTCTTCGGCCGACGGCGCTACTTAAATAACACCACCGTTCTCCTTTATATTTGCTATCTCGAGCCAGAGTAATTCTCAACCATCTAATTGTTTTCCTACATTTCATATTCAACACTCTTGGGATCAACCTAATACTCCTCGCCCTGACATATCATCTTTCACCCCCTTGCCATCATGTCCTCTCAGACAGACAATGCCCCTGTCGCAGATGTCGATGTTGACCCTTCAAGAATGGTAGAAGCAAAAGCGGACGGCGATCATTCATCGATATCCTCCTTACCCCCGCCAGAACGGACAACCTCAGGACCAGCGATGGCCGACTTCAAACCTTCCAGGGGACTATATGTTGCTTTTCTCACATTGGCAGTGATCACTCTAATGGTTGCTCTTGACGGTACCTCAATATCGGTAGCGCTACCCATAATAGCCCAAAAGCTGCGAGGAACCGCCATCGAGGCTTTCTGGGCCGGTACATCGTTCCTTCTTACCTCCACTGTCTTCCAGCCTAGCTTTGCTTCATTTTCCCACATCTTTGGTCGCAAACCCATGGTCTACGTGGGGCTCACGTTTTTCATGGTGGGTGCAATCGTCGCCGGCCTTTCCAACAACTTCGGGCAGCTTCTCGTCGGCAGATCCCTGCAAGGTATCGGCGGGGGGGGATTGATTGCTCTCACGGAGATCATCGTCACAGATCTAGTGCCATTACGACTCAGGGGTCAGTGGTTTGGTATTATTAGTGCCATGTGGAGCATAGGATCAGTAGCTGGGCCTCCTATAGGCGGCGCATTTTCCCAGAATGTTTCATGGGTAAGCCGAGTTCGAGCAGAAGACGTCAGATATTAGCTAATGACTCTTGGGCGTAGCGATGGATTTTTTACATCAATCTTCCGTTTATCGGAGTTGCCTACCTTTTCGTCTGGCTCTTCTTGAAGCTCAACTTTCGAGCAACGAAATTGAGAGACCAACTTCGACGGGTAGACTGGATCGGATCTGTCCTTTTCATTGGTTCAACCACCAGTTTCTTGATTCCAGTCACATGGGTACGTCCTCATTCGTTCTCAACCTCCAATGTCTATTATTGACAGGTACGCAGGGTGGAGTCTCTTACGCCTGGGACTCTTGGAGAACCCTCGTCCCTCTAATAATCGGCGCCATCGGCCTCGTCGGGTTCACCGTTTACGAAGAATACGTTGCCAAAGAGCCTCTAATCCGTACCAACGTCTTCAAAAGCCGCACTGCAGCAGCCGCCTACTTCGAAACCGTCATTCACGGCATGGTCCTCTGGTGTCTCCTCTACTATCTTCCCCTCTACTACGAAGCCGTCAAAGGCCAAAGCCCAATCATAGCAGGCATCAGCGTTTTCCCCGAGACCTTCACAGTCGCCCCAGCGGCCGTGGTAACCGGCATCCTCATCACCAAAACGGGCCACTACCGCGCTCCAATCTGGGCCGGCTGGACCCTCACCACCCTCGGCACCGGCCTCCTCTACCTCCTCGACGTGAATACCCCAACCGTCTCCTGGATCTTCCTCAACCTCGTCTCAGGACTAGGCATGGGGATGCTCTTCCCCGCCATGGCCTTCGCCATCCAAGCCTCCAGCACCAACGCCGACCTCGCCTTCGCCGTCGCCATGTACTCCTTCTTCCGCGCCTTCGGCCAGTCTATCGGTGTCGCCATCGGCGGCTCCATCTTCCAAAACACCATGCAAATCAAACTGCTCGCTTACCCCCTCCTCGCCCCCATGGCGGACGAATACTCCCGCGATGCCAGCGCGCTGGTCCAGATCATCAAGCAAATGACACCGGGGCAGGCCAAGGACGAATTGATCCAGGGCTACGCGGACAGTTTGAAGGTGGTGTGGATCGTGATGTGTGCGATGAGCGCTGTGGCGCTTGCGAGTAGTGTGGCGATCAAGGCGCTGGATTTGAATCGGCCGTTGGATACTGAGCAGGGGTTTCTCGAGAGGCAGAGGACTGGGGATGCGGAGAAGGATGCGCAGAGGTGACGGTGGTCCTTCAAAAGGGTTTGACTGGGAGTTGGAATTGTACCATGATCGATGATGATAACGATATTCAATCGAACCTTGTTGCGTTACTCGCATACACACGACGGGAACATTTCCATGAGCCCGTTCAGGCACGTCCTCAATTAATCAATCAGCTTGCTGTCCCGCCCCCCAAACCCCGGGCAACCAACCACCGACCTCACTTCTCTCCCACGGTCAAGACCCTCCCAACCCTCCACCCATCCTCGTACTGTAATATTCATCCGGGCATGACGGTTGAGTCTCCAGGGAGAACTGAATTCGATGGATACTTCGACGCCGATATTCCGTTTGCAGGTGAAAACGTTTGGTTTGTGCTGGGCTTGGAAGCTGCTCCAGAGGGGGTTTCCTCGGTGATTGAGATGTAGGCACGATCTCAGGGTTTCGAGAGGTGAGATTCAGAGGGAAATGCGTAGAGTGCTGCGAGGTCGTCTTCTTTGTGGTCTTGACGTGTGGGGGATCAATGTATGAGAGAATGGTCGAGATCGTCAGAGCCCGTTTAAGCAAAGCGAATACTTTTAGTCATCTCATTGGTTACTTTCGCGAGATATGGATAATCTCGTTTCGCGCTTTTTGTCCCTCATATGGAGATAAGATGGTTATTGTTCGATAGGGCTTGGTGTACAGCACCGGCACCCTAGAAACACCATAGAACGTAGGTCTTTGTCGTTTATCATAAACGACCGAAGGATGACTCATACCACTGACGCTGCAATTCAGGTCCCGCAAGAAACTGTGGCCGATTTCCTAACAACAAGACGTATATTCGGTTCAAACCGTCGGGCATCTCTTGCAGCTTCCATCGACAGCATCTTATCAGCGAGAGATTCGTGTTCAATATCCATCCAAGGAAAGAAGGTGACATGCGCGATCCTCGAGAATAGGATACGACACGAATCAAGCTATTATCACGAATGCCTGCATTAAAGGAAGTCGAAAGGTTCCATATTTCCATGGGTGCGAGATCGCCGTAAGAGGCCGTCAGAGAAGATGCGTGTGATGTCTCAGATTCATCAATAAAAAATCATATACAGATGAACAATCATTGTTCTGGCCAAAGAAGTGAAGGCGTCAGGGCAACGACGATGACGAGAGTGGAGGAGCGGTAGTCTTCGCCAATAACCTGTTTCTCGAATCGAAGATGATGATCTGTCAACGCGGCAATGTATCAAGAAAATTGGTAGGCATGTGGTCGAGCCGTTCGTCGAGATTGACATGTGAGTTGATGTCGTTCAGGCGTACAATATTCTTTCATGCCGTTATGCCTCGAGGACTGTTCCGCGAAGAGAAATCTCGATGGGGAAAATGGTAGCAAATCATACAATCAAAGAGCTAATACCATGCACCTTCCCCATGAATTCATCGCGATCTCTTTTGCGAGATTACAGAGAGGAAAGGATCTGAGATCAAAATGAAGCTTTCCCCAAAGACTGGTGGAGGTTGACGAAAACACTTGACCGACTGCGGCATAATCTGAGCATTACCGTTCTCGGCGTTGAAGAAGTATATTGAGTATGTCCTATCAATATCCTGATGTGCTTTAGAACTCAAGTGAAGGCGAGATTCTTGCAAAGAAACAAGATTATAGGTCGAGCGGAACAGGGGGTGGCTTTACTGACGAGCTAGGATCAGCGCCACGGCGCCCGTTCACTCTGGATGGCGCGCCAAGAATAACCGCCTTTCCTAGAGAGGTTTATGACGGCGTAAAGATGTATAGGGGAGTATCATTCTATACAGCCGAAGTGGCGAGATCGCGAATCGGGTAAAGAGCAATTGGCCTTGCCTTGCCGACTTGACCGGCCCAATGGATAAGTATATTGAAAACCCTCTCACCGACTCCTCATCATCCCTACTTTCATAGATACTGACGCCTAGATTGGCTGTGTCTTCTTTAATCATCACAATGTTCTCATTCTGGCTCCTCCCATTAGCAGTCAGCGCTGCTGATGCACTTTGTCTCAACTCTCCACAGACCCTCGTTCCAGCCAACACAACATCAGAAACATCATTGCTCAAAGCATCCGCTTCCTCGCTCAACGCGACAGCGGATGGACAGAACGTCAGATGCAACACCGTCTTCGGCACCGACCTCAGTAAGCAAAGCTGCGGGAACGCTCTCTTCAACTCCGTCTTCGACCCCATGGACACAACGATCGGAACATGGGGACCACGTGGCACCAGCATCCGTTACGATTTCCCACTGCCCCAGTGGTTCGTCAGCCGTATGTGTGACCCGAGCTAGATAGTCGCCCTCTGATTTCATCAATTAAAACCCCTTTTTCTTTCAGAGGACGGGACTTGCATCGTGGAGCCATTCCCCTTAGTGACCTTCACTTCTATGCAAGTGAGTCAGCTCGAGGTAGCCTTGGCAGCGGAGAACGTGATCCTCAACTGTGTCGAACATAATCCCTCACGGGGTGGGTCAGCTCTTGGACCCGGTGAGTGCACTTCTTGTCCTTGGCCGGGACCGGGCGGGGTCGAGCGACGATAATTGACAAGCAGCACTCCCAAGCCAACCCACCCTACTGACCCGTCCAAGGCAGCCTCGGCGTCACCGTGATGAAATTCGATCCATCCAACATTCGCTGCGGCTCCCACGCCCAAGCCCGGCGGGGCATTGTCAACTCCTGTCAGAACATCCTGAACACCGTGAGCGTCGACGAGCAGCGGAGGACCTTTAGCCTCAACGCCGATGCGAGCGTGCGCCTTCCTTGGTTTAAATTTGCTGGTATGTAGGAACTGAGATTGGACTTTTTCGCTATTCCCGGTCGTACCGTTCGCTCACAAGTGATCTGCTATTAGATGAAGGAGGATGTTTTCTCACGCTGACTTCGTTGGGTGGGACGTTTACAACCACTTGGCGGTCAATCTGGGAGTCTGCCGCGCTCATCACGTCCGTATGCATCACGCAGGGGAGTATGGGTTTCGAGGACCAGATGCGGGTAGAGGGTCAACTTTCTCTCAACGTTGGCATACTGCCGCAACCGGGGATTGATGGTGCCAGTTCGTGATGGTTACGGACAGACGGCATTCCATCTGTTGGGTGGACAAGTTTGAGCGTTGAAATTTTGGTTGAAGGCACTTGGTGTTTGCAAATTCCGTGAACTTCCCGTGGTCGGAGATGGCATTAGTACCCGTAGGGTTCTTGAAAGACAAATGCACATTCCATGTTCGCTCACTATGAGTGGGGCGCATTCCCTTGGGTGATCAGGATCTGAGGAGTTGAGTTGAACAGCGTCGAACACGTTTTCTGCACTTTCATATGATTCTTGCGTACGAAGTCCCTGTACGTGATATAAGGTACAATTGCAAAGATCCCAAATCAGGATTCGTTATGGTGAAGAGCAGTTGATTTGCTTTTTCAATCGTTGTACAGTATTTGATTGAAAAGTAATAGTGTCTTGGCGTCTGCTAAGTCTCGTTGTGCCTTCTTTGAGCCATATTCTTTCAGTTTCTGCTTCAGCTTGAAAAGATCCTCTCAAACGCGAGAGCACTTATTCTAGTATCGAGTAGGATGGCAAAGAAGAGACAACTTTGACATCACAAGAAACAGGTGTCGAAAGGGAAGGGAGGAAGAATAGAACAGAGGAACCGGACCGAGGCCTGTAAGAAAGGCTGGAGCCATGCTGCACAGCTTTGTGTAGAGAAAGCCTAATCGTAAGTCGATATAGATTGAACATTGGATGGAGTCATGAGCAGAACAGGATAGGGAAACGTACCTACCATTCATACTGACAAGGAGGAACCATTCAACATGTGTGACGGCCGAGGGGCAGCAGCGGATAGAGAGCCGCAATAGGGCGCTAACCGCATACGGCATGCCTGACCCCGCTTCACCCGCTCCCAGACTACCTACCTTTCTACTTCAGTCCTCACATCCAACAGCACCATTCCACAAAACCCCCCCTGGCATAACAAAAAGAAAATATAGATCCCTTCCAACAAGACCGCCACAGCCACCCTCCATGTCATTACATACTTTTGCTCAACATTCCGTGCCCAGAATCCCCTCCGCTGACAAGTTCGCTCAAATCCATATCCTCAGGTATCATCATCACCGTCACAGTTATGCCAGAGCAGAGCTCGACCAAAGCTAGGCCCAAAGTAAATAGATTTCTCTACCGGATCCAGCGCACTTCTTCTGTAATGCACGTGTCCAGACCAGAGGAACGCATGATATCTGGTACCGAAAAGGCGGAGGAAAAAGTCCCATGATTTTTTAAGAGCAGGAGCCCACTTCGCTACCGGCGAAGCCACATGTTCTTGACAGCGGAACGTCGTTTTGTTTCTACGCAATCTCTGTCACTGCTGCTGCGATTAGTGGTCGCATGGATTTTTGTGGGGTGCCTAGCATCTTCGACCTCAGTCGGCTTGAGTGCCGTAGATGCAGCATCAGCTCTGAGGCCTCCGCTGGTCGTAGTGCCGTCGGGGTTCAGTGGTGTTAGCACTTTGCGCGCCGCGACAGCGTGGAAAGGTGTATCACAAAAACAGCCCCGCTTCCTCAGACAAGCACACATCCCTCGCACAAGTCCTCAACCTCACCATCATAGCCCCCAGTTGTATAATCGCTAGCTTCCTTCCCGCTATCGCACGCTCTTGTATCGCGCCGCGTGCAATGTATCTGGCGATGAAGGAAGTTGGGCGATGTTGCTTGGCTGACCTTGACGCTCGTGGTGGGATAGAGAGGGTCTAGGTTTATGGCATCCAAGATCCAGGATATTGGGAGCTTCAGGAGAATCGTAAAATTGTGGAAAGGTAGCTGGGGGTGCACACATGACGTGGCTGCGTGTGTGGAAGCGTGAAATGGTTGTACGGAGGGAATGTATAGGCGAGATACAAAAGGAGTGATTATGAGAGTGTGCGGATGAAAATGAAACTCCGAATTTTAAACATTGTTATTCATCGTTTGTGGAGAAAGTCTTTCCCCTCCTACCATCCTAATTTTTCCATCCTATCGTACGAGCGCGTGCTGGCGGTGAATCTCTAAACGTCAAGATAAGGGGTACCCGGAGCAGCGAGGTGTGCTTCACAATCCCCCCTCTGATCCACTTTCGTATTAGACCTACCATTCATCATCCTCCCCTTCCCTCTTCCCCTGCATACTCATCTGTCGCGCTCTCAGCGCCTCCGCCAGTCCGCCTGCGAGGCTCGGTCTCTGACTTCCTCCATCTGTGGAGTTTGGCGTATCCCGCCCGCTCCCGCTCCCGCTTCCCATACTAACGGCACTATCCCTCGGTGCCGGGGGCGGGGCGGGTTTCTTCCCCGCTCCAGGCCTCTTCGGCGGAGCTGGGGGTGTGGGTTTGGCTTTCACGCCCGAGGCTGGAGCAGGCGCGTGGGTTACGCCGTTGGTGTTTGCTGAAGAAGCTGGTGGAGGTAGAGGTACGGCACGGGTTGCTGGCGCTGGAGCTGCGGGGGGTGGTGCGGGGTGGGATATTTCTTCGACCAGGTAGGCGGATGGCGCCCAGCCGGGATCCTTTTCGGGAGACTGCTTGACAAGCCACCAACCTTTGCGTTTCTGTCAGCATTCTTTCTGTACACTTCCAGGGATGAGGGCATGAGGAAGTGATGAAAGAGCTTACCATTTTCTTCTTTCCGAATTATTTCTATAATCTCATCCTTCTTTAGACTTAGCTCGTTAGCGCTCTGTCCGCCAAAATCGTAAAGAACTCTGTAGGCGTCTTTCTTGGCCACTGGGGGCGCAGAAGGTGGTGGTGGAGGCGGAACGCGGTTCGCGGAGCTGTTTCGCACGTGGCTTATGCCGTTCACAGCTGCGAGAGGTTGGGCTGGTCTTGGTTGCGAAGCGGCTGGTTGGGGTACGGGTCTTGATTGCGAGGGCGTCTGGGATGGTATGGGTCGTGATTGTGGGGCGGCTGGCTGGGGTACAGGGCGTGAGGTAGCTGGTCTTGGAGCGAGTTTTGATGGGCCACCAGCTGGGCCTCCCGGTCGAAGCAATTTTCCCTTCGTCACTGGCGCGGCTGCTTTTGGCTTGCCCTTGGGTGTTGGTCGTGATTTAGAGTTAGCTGGCTCCCCGGCCCCGGTATGAATTGTACCGCTCTTATAGAGATCATCTCTGGATACGGTGGAGTCTTTTACCACCTTGACAACTGATGGCTTCCCTGGCTTCTTGTTGTATTCGATTCTGCAAAAAATCAGTAACAGTACTCCGGTACGTTGAAGTAAACTTACGAGTCGCCAACTCTGAGAGTTAGCCCTCCTCCTGGAATCGCCTTCTTCAGCTGTGTGAAGAACTCTGTCTTGAAGACGCAATTGATCAAGGGATCAGGTTCTTGAGGAGAGCTAATTCCCAACGAAAACCAGTCATCTTTTAGATTCGAAGTCCCCACGTATTTGATGGCTCCTAATGGGACAGTCCTCTCTGATGAAATCTGTAATTGCCGGTTGACCAGTGTTTGAACGACGATGTAAACAGCTTTGCCAGTCTTGTAAACGTAAGCATCATTCAATCAATATAGGAGGCGCTAGATACTTACGAGCACGAGTATGCGAGGATTAGGTTTGCTGGACCTGCCGAACTTTGTGACAAGAAGCTCGCACCGACATGAAAAGAGAGTCCGCTCATGACCTGAGGTCTCGTAAGTACGGTTGGTTGGAAGATCCTAAGTGTCCGCTTACCACTAAGATGAATTGAATTCCGAATAACCTCCCCAAACCCTCCATTGTTGCCCACACCAAGATAATCTCCGAGAAATCGCCTCGACCCAACGAGACTATATCGTCGCCGCTCTTTTCGGCCTTGCAGGACCTGATGTCCATAATCTCGCAATTGCTGGTATTCACCCCCACCCGAGATCTTTCGCCAAAACCGCTGAATGCGAGTAGCACACTCGATGCGATATCTTAGGTAGTTCCTCCAGGCTCGCTGGATCCTTATGGCCATGTTGTGCCAATACCGATCTCGCATATGCTCAAGAGCGAATATGGTCTCGGGCGTTTTGATGAAGACTTTTGTTACTCCCATCTGGAATTCCTCCGACGGTATACTAGTATCTTTCAGGATTTGTTTCGTACCTGTGAGAGCGTCGCCGTGCCAGGTCAATTCGCCAGCATAGGAACATTTCGGGGAGAGAAGGCTGAATCGCTCCAAGAATCTGTCAAATCCTGATCGATAGGCAAAACCAGCTCGCCGTATCCGAACGTTCTCCTGCAGACCTAGGTATTTGATCTGGTGCATTACGTTGCCAGTGTTGTATTCAGTGGGAGACTTGTTGTCGTTCGGCTTGATGGTACGGATGTAGGATGGAGACGCTTTCATCAAAGTTGCCACAAGGTCATTAGCAGATGATTTGATTTTGTCTCCAGCCGTCGGTGGTCGGCGCTTGTCGTCTTGATTCACCTGATGCGGAAACAGGGCATGAACAAAGTTGTTAGAGCTCTCGCCAATAAGGTTAAGCAGATCCTTCAGCAACTGGTCTTTGTTCTTATCAGTCATGCCCTCGATGGCGTAGTTGACATCGCCAGCGTAATGCTTGATGACAAATTGCCCTTGACGAGGCTGGAAATGAGGATTGGATGATAGTGCATTCAGTCTTTGCACGAATGTCTGATCGGCGGCCCCTGAGTCAGCATGCGCGGTAGCACAGGCATCATTGAGTGCTGCGAAAACACCAGGCGGTCTCTTCTCCTCAATCAGCTCGCACACAATCTTGTTATCAAAGTAGTTGATAGGTGTCCACTGGATCTTTTCCCGCGCATACTCTTCTTGCTCAGTCTTCAGTGTAAGCTGGATGAAGATCTGCTGTAGCTTCTCGTTGACGTAGTTGATGCACAGCTGCTCAAAGCTGTTCTTGTCGAATATCTCAAACCCATAAATGTCCAGGATGCCAACAGAATTCGAGACCGTCCCCCGAGCTTTGAGCGACGCATTCACTCTATCGAAAATCCAACCAAAGAGGTTGAAGTATATCGCTTTTGCCAGTGCATCCCTGACGGCTGTGGCTTGGACTATGTTCAGTGGAACCTCATAGACAGACCCTCGACGGCCCCCTCGGCTGGTTTCAACAACACGTATAGTCAGAGCCTTATTGACGTGCGCCGAATCGACCTCGAGTAGATAGGCGACAAAATCCACCACAGACTGGTCCACAATCGCTGCGTTCCCATTGTCGTCCTCCAGAAACGTGACATTTCCGAGCCAAAGTATTGTAGCAAGCATCCGAAATATGTTGTCTTGCTCCGCTTGTGCAAGCCCGATGACTTTCATAGCATTTATTGTATCCTTGAAATCCGCATTGTCGTCCATTCCTGGCACATCAAAACATTTTGATCGGCTTGTGTATAGGTATGATTGTGGTTGTTGCACTCCAAAGATCTCTGCAAAGCCGATTAGCCTGCAACGCGTGGTAATTTTAAAATCACGTCGACTCACCTCGATGGTTGTTCGACGCTGCTTTTGTGAATTGGTAGAAAATGTGAAAATTTCGTTCATTCGTGATCTGTCCAACAACCCTCGACTTTTCCAACAAGTAATTTGTGATATTTGCCCCAACCGGCTCCCCTTGTGGGTTGAACTGTAGCTCTAGGTATTTGCCAAAGCGCGAGGAGTTGTTGTTCCGCAACGTCTTTGCATTCCCGAAAGATTCCAGCAGCGGATTTGTAGCCAACACCATCTCCTTGGTCTGCTGAATGGACGAGTCTGAGCCTCCAGACACGTTTGCGATGTATTGCATTATGCGTTTTGCAGCCTCGGTCTTCCCAGCTCCTGATTCTCCGGATATGATGACACACTGGTTGTCTTTGTAGGCATTCATGTTGTAGTATGCTGATTCTGCAACGGCGAAGACATGAGGGGGCACTTCGAGCCTGTTCCTCCCTCGGTACGAATTGAGGACGGCATCTGTGTAGATTCCCACTGCATTCGGTCAGCGGGAACGATCTCGTATCTGGAGGCTTGGAACGTACGATCTCGGAATGGGTTCACAGATACCAGCACATGTCCAATCCATGTCTGCATTCATCCGTCAGTATACATGTCACTCCATCCGCATGTTCACTCCAGCGCCCAACGTACGTAGATTTCTGCGTTCTCGAAACGCTTCTTCAGGTTGTCGTTGATAGCCTCGTTCGAAATCTTGCTGATGAGCGTAAGGTCTGATACCCCTACCTCCTTCTTCTTGGTGCTTTCAAAGATAGCTTTCTTGACTTGAGGGTTTCCCCCTCCCCTGCTCGCTGCTTGGGCATTCCCAGGCTCTTTCTTGCGGCCTGCGCGCTTTGTAACCGCCTGTTCATCGCTAAGTCAACGTGGGTGTCATCGCGTAGAAACGATATCATGCGCACCATGGAGGGTCACTTTATCACTACTAGCCTGTAAGAGTCGTACTTCAAGCCGGGTTCAAGCCGCAATTGGATGGGAGGAGAGCGGTCGCAGTGCGGACTGGGTATGTCTATAGAGGGTGCATTTAATTTGCAGAGAACCTCAATTAAAATCACATTCTTCACCCTGCCCGTCCAGAGTAAGTTCTTGTAAGAAGAGTGAATGACGCCGGTGCGAGCGTAGCTGCTGCTGCAAAAAGCCGTCTCATGCACAAAAGCTGCCGCCCGCTATTGTCTAAGTGCTCAGCCACAGGCTCCAACTTTCAATGCGCGGAATCGCCACATCTTTAAAAAGGACTCGTGGATGGGTGGCGAATACACAATATTCGTAATCATGAAGGATATACTAGATGATGGAAGGCTATGCATTTCCTACAGCGCTTTTGCAAATGTGCAAATGTACCACTAATCGAACAAAAAGCTTTCATATGCACTGACAATTGCCATTATCATGCCACCTTGCTTCGAGCCAATCATCAATGGAGGGGACATGGTCCATCCCAGAAATCTTCCCAGCGAATAAAGACCTCCCGTTTTGTCCCAAAGAGATAATCTGTCCACCACAATGTCTCATCTGTGAATTTCTTGAACATGAAAGAGCATGCTTCATCCATATATCAACACTCACGTACCACCCATGACCTCATCTCCATCACCTCCTGCCCCAATTCCGTTGAGTGCCGCAGCAGGCCCCTCGGACATCCACTTGCTGAAGTCTCTTTTCGTCTTTTCGACCTCCTCCTGTCCTAAGGCCTTCATCCACTCATTCTTCTCTCTACTCTCAAACACTACTTCCAATCCTTTTTCCCTGGTCTCCTTTGCCTCATTGTATGCGCCCAATCCCCTCTTCTGGACGCTCCTACTCTGCACCCACCAATCGCTGGTTTCTGGATCATACTGCATGTGGTAATTGCTAGGACTGATCCGTATGATCAGGCCGTCCTCATTTGCCGCCGGGGTGTACATGCTGTCGTAGTCCTCGACGCTTTCGAGCTTGGACGGCATATTGCGATGGAGGTAAGGCAGACGCGTTTTGTGAATCGGAACGCCTTCGGTGCGGTCGAACATGGAGTAGGTGGAGATGTAGTAGGACCAGCGTGCTTGGGTGGCGAGTTCGTCCGCTTCGTAGGTCTTGTCGTCCTTCTTGAATATCTGAAGGAATGCGATTTTGGTGGAGCGTGACTGGATATTGACCGTTAGCTTGGCATTCATTCTCTGGGATAGGAAGGCCACTTACGTAGCGGATGCGATAAATATCACCCTCCTTGGTTAGCTTCTCAACTTGTTTGCGATAGGTCAGCTCTGCCTGATGAGTGGTCTCGTCTTCTTTGCGATCCTTGTAGAAAAGGTTGATGATATCAAGGCTCTTGTCCCTGTTGTCGCTAATAAGTATCTGCAGGGCAAACCTGAGTATCGATGCAAGCATTTTGTCAAAGCTGTACAGTTGCCAACCGTTCTTCATGTAGAAGCGTCGCAGCGTCTCTTCTAGATGGGCAGGCTCTAGCTCTTGCTTCACGACGTCCTCGCACATCTGCACTATCTGAGTATAGTAACTTGCGGAAGGACTGACGTCTGCAAAGAAGTCGGCGGGTGTCTTGTCAATGAGCCTCAGTTCCTGGGCCGGTTTACAGATCTTGGCGCGTGCAATGCCCTTGTGGACCTGCTGCTCGATGGCTTTGATGTTTGATAACCTCTCGTAGAGCATTTCGAACATCCTGAAAAAGCAGTTTATGTTCAGGCTCGCATACAGATGGAATTCGTCGCGCTTGAAGGGCACGTTGAGATCGGCTGTGTTCTTCCCACTCGACGGGTGGGTCATCCACCGATGCTCCGATGGGTCCACACGAGGTCGTTCGGTCGGTGTGCCCGTTGAGGCTGGTGTATCCTCGTCATTGGACTGTACATCAGGCGTGGTTTCCTTACTTTGCACCAGACTGTCGTCTTTCTGACCCTGCTTCGTACGATCGAGAACGCCTCGTAACAGATTCGATTTCTTGCCATTGGGCGCACGACGATTTCGCGGGAGATTCGAGTCAGCATCGACAATGGCCTCTTCCTCGGCCTCTTCGTTTGGTGGTGTGGCATCGTAGATGTCGCCCATTTTCATGTCGAACGCATCGCGATCAAGGTCGAAGAATATTGGAATGAACGTCTTAATAAAGGTCTCCAGCCTTGACTTGTCAACTTCATTGCCGACGTAGGCATACTGGAGCTGTGTGAGGATAAGATGGCATGCGTCTTGGATCACATCGACATCGTCAAAGACGTATTCAAATTGATGCTTCGAAACGGTATTCCATGGTACCATTCGCTGACGCCGTTGCTCCTCATACCGGACCTGTATCTCGGTCTGGAGAACTTTGGGCTGGAACTGTCGTTTGTCCGCAGTCTTGACGCTGATGCCTTGGTGGTCGAGACTCTTCCAAAAAACTCTATTCGTCTGCTCTCGCCAGACTTTCTCCCACTCACGCTATGAATCTGTCAGTGATAAGGCCAGGATGAAGGGTATCCTTCGCTCACTTGGCTGGCTTTCCACTCTTCAGCTTTCTGCTTGAGTCTACCGAGAACGATTGGGATTACAGCGGAGGGTCTTCTAAACATGTCTTCAATGACTTTGCAGCCCCGCTCTCGATCGTAAATCTTCTTGATGATGCGCTGATAGATGGTCTCGCTCTGCCCACCGATACCACGCGGCAAGACATAATTGAGCTTCTCATCTTCGGTCATCATCTTGAGCTGCTGCGCTATAGGCTCGAGCAGCTGAATGGTCCTGAGACAGGCTTCGATGTTGATGTCATAGTCGTGGCGCTCTTCTTCGATGCGATGTAGGCTCTCTTCGAAAGTGTTCTTCCGGTGCGCTATGAAACCCGACTCTTCAGAGGCCCATGTAGGGTGTGAGACCCACTCGTCGTTCAGCACTTTCTGGCACGTTTCGTCTCGTCCAGAGCATGCGCGGAGTCGCTCTCGTTTGGGGAGTAACCTGTAGCTGGGACCGAGGCCGCGACAATTGCTCAACACAACCTTGTCGCGTGGAATTCTGGGTTTGTTAACAATAATTTCATCACGACCGTCATACTGTAAGAATCTCTTGAAATAAGCCATCATTTCAGCATTGCCGCCAAAGAAGCCTTCAGATTTCTGTATGAGATCATTCCTGTCAATTATCTCCTGGGTGAAGAGGTTGCAGAGTTTGAGAAATTCGTTGAATGTTTGCTTGTTGGCTAGAAACTTCTTCGTACGCTCAAAGAATGCAATTGCCTCGGTTGAGCCTTGAGCGTCCTTCGTCGGAGGCATTGGTGTTGGAACACTTGGGACGAGATTCGGTGAGACTGGTGCAACTTCAGTCGCAGCCGGCTTGGGTGGGTCGGCTCTGCCTCGCTGTGGGGGTTGATGGTTAGTCGGTGTATTTCTGCTATCTAAGTGGAACAAGGGAGCGGCAGTATATTGTAGCCACCTCAGTGTTCGAAGGTGAAAGGTAAGTGGTGATGTTTTCATGGCAAAGTGAAAAGATACATGGGGAGAGTGAGCAAAGAGACAAAGAGCAAATACAATGGTGACGAAAACAAAGGCTTCATCACAAGGTGGTGATAATCGTACCTGTTTAGTATTTCCACCCAACCCGCGACCTCTGCTCTGACTACTCGGTCCTACTCCATTGTCAAGTGCAGCTGCTCCGCCTGTTAACTGCGAACCTGGTCCACCTCTACGCTTCTTGTTCTCCTTTCCGACAGAGGGAGGCGCAAAATTGCCCACAGGAGGCATCTTTAATTCAGGTCTAGGAGTTTGAGCCTGATTGTGCAGAGCCCCAGCACTGAAGCTATTGTCACCTCTTACATTGGTCAGCATTGCTGCATCTTCAGCGGCTTGCTTCTGTGCTTGCTGTGCTTGCTGTGCTTGGGCTTTGGCTTGTGCCGCTGATTCTGGCAGGAATTGCTTGAAGTCTTCCAACAAATCTGGAGCTGAGCCGAAGAGTTGAGTGACTTGCGCATATACGTCTTGGATCGGCTTCGATTCTCGCTGGTATGTCTGCAAAATCTCCAGAAATTGCTTGTATATTTCGGGCTGGGTCGCAAAGCGGTTCTTGGGTGCATCAGCATGGATCATGGAAGACGAGAGAATTCCATGTATACCTTTATCTTGTTCACATAGCCAATTGCATGGTTAAATTCGACAGGACCTCTCTTCTCTAGACCGCCAAACAGTTGAGATTGAGAATTCCCCGGCAGAATAACAGCTTGGCCCAGCGATGCCACCTGAGATGCGCTGGGGGAAATTTGAGATGCTCCTGCCAGTAGGTGCGCGTCAGCAAGACATTGCTGATACTAAAGTAGATAGACACAAAACCTCAAGCTATGTCGGACATACCATTCTCATCATAAGGAGCCCCATTTTCACTAGCGATGCGTGCTTGTCCAGCAAATATACCGAGAGCACCTTGACGAGCTGAGAAAGGGTTCTCGGTATTCTCCTCGTGTGCTTGAGCTGGCCATTCACCGTTCAGTTGCCTATCGGCATAGAATGCTGGTCTCCCGCCATCTGGAGGGTTTGCTCCATTCAGTCCCCCATTAAGTCTGTTCAGTGCTGAAGGCATTTGCGATACAGTTGTTCCCATAGGCGTTGTTACTCGAATAACATTTGGATCTTCTTGAGTTCCGCATTCAATGCGATAGCCAGCAGGGAGGAAGGTGTTGAATCCTTGAATAAGTTCTGGATGGCCAGCAAAGAGTGTAGACACACGGTCTATAACCCCCGGAGTGTCAATTCTGCATCCGGAATTCTCAGCATGAGTCATTTCCACAATTCTCAAGGGGAAAACTTACGTTTGACTCTTGAAATCTTTCATGATATCTAGAAATTTATTGTACACCTCTGCTTGATCTACAAATCGTACCTTGACTTGGTCGAGGTAGCTCAAGGCATCCTACAGGTATGTTAGCAGACTGTCCGAGCGCGTTTGAGGTTGAATGCTTATTTTTACGTTCAAGATTGGCTGTTGCCCTTGTGACAGAGCAGCACCAGCGGATAGCTGCAGAGGGGTCACAGGATTGGCGAGGCCTAAAAGATGTTGCGGGGGGAGATTCTGTGTGACTGGTTGGACGAAGGGTCTCAACGCGTTGTCACTCGCATGAACCCCATTAGCGAAAACATTTCCGGGTCCACTGGGCGCTCCTAGCGGAGCTGAGGGCTGAGGCGGAGGAGCGCTGGCAGATACATGCTGGTCGTTCAGTATACCATTGGGGCCGTGCAGAGTCGACGCCATTCTCGACGCTACTGGCTGCTGTATTGTTATAGCGCCCGTGTGATTTTCATGTGGAGGCTGGTGTTGTTCACGTGCTTGCTGTTCTCGTGCTAAAAACTCTCGTGCTTGCTGATCGCGCTGCTGTTGTTCTCGCTGCTGGTTTAGCATCTCAATTTCTTGGTCATGGCGTTGTTGTGCCATCTGCTGCTGCTGTATCTGTTGTTCCCTTACACGCTCTCTTTCCCTCTCGATTATGTCTCGTTCGACATTCAAGGTCTCTTGCGAAGGTTGTGCGGCCTGCTGAGTCCTCGATGTGAAGGGTGCAGGCAAGCCGTACCCACTATGGCCCGGTGGATGTTGTGTACTTGTGGGAGACTGCTGCGGCTGTTGAACAGATGGAGGAGCTCGAGCGGACTGCATAGGAGAGACTTGTCGCTGTGCCGGTTGGGGGTTCGGTAGACTGTGCCCGTTTGGCTGGCTGGAGAAGTAGGGACCTGTGGCTCGACAAATCAGCACGGGATTATCGATCGGCACCATCAACTTGCCCCCAGGATTCAACATACTAGGTTGCGGCATGAGAGGTGGCGCATTAATATGCGGTTGAGGGTCTTGCTGCATAGGGATAGTAGTTCTACGCAACATAGCGTTAGTCGCTGCTTCGGAAAAACGGTGGGTCGAAAGAGCTTTCTCCTTATACCCTGGCCGGTGGTGGATGGGAAGGACTCACGCAAAAGTACCTGGCGGCCGCTGCTGCATCGATGCTTGCTCACCATTTGGTGGAGAACGAGCTGGGCCAGCAGAAGGTGGCCAGCCGTTGGTGTTCTGCGGATTCATCGTGTGCTGGGAACGAGAAGGCTTTGTGCGGTTGTTAGGTCAGCATTGGAGCTCTGTCCCATTACCATGGGACTCGGTGGTCACGCACAAACAATATGAACCTCGATGGTCAAATCGTGCGGCCTGCGCAGTGCGAAGATTCTTGCGGCGTTCCTGTTTCTGGGGGGCTTCTTGCTGTGCGCGTCAGGGAGAAAGATAGTGTTTCTGCCGGGGAACGTTGTGGCAATCAGCTGAGATCACGGTCACCCAATGCCATCAGCCAGAATGCTAGGATGATAGAGGAGCACGTTCAAGGTTTCATTCGAACGAGAAGACAAGCTCTTAATTGTGGTGAGCAAGGACAGCACTAAAGTCTGCGGGTGACGCTCTCTCGGCTCTCTCCCTATTTCGGCTTGTGCTAGTGATATCTCCGAGGCTAGGGCCAAGGCGACTAGCGTTGATATTGCGCAAATACCTTACTCTGTACCCCCAAACTCATCCACATTTTGCTGCCAATAAGAGACAAATCGTCTAATGAATGGACTGTACACATTGTCCCGGGGCGGATACTGACCCCCAAGGCATTTGAAGCCCCAAGTCAAGCTCCAGTTCGATCGGTAAATATCGTTGTTGGCAGACAGAATCAGGCCACAGTGAGTCTGGTGACTAAAAGACGCATTCATATATATTGAATGTCATGGTATAAATTTCGTCTCCTGTGTGCTCCTCACGCCTGCCATTCTCCATTCGTAAATTGCTCATGATGCCAAATGCAAGACCCCAAACGCCAAATTTCCGATATCACTCGTAGTTCATACACCCCTTCAGGACCCAGACCTCTCCGTTCGAAACCTTGCTTGCTATGCTTGCCACCTCGATATTTCCGGGTTGGATCTGTGATGGATGAGTGCCTTTTCACAGATTCATGGTATCATCTGGAACCTACTGCCTTCCTTCCGTTCTTTTCCTCCCACCAGACTGTTTCTCCGCGTAACGACTTCACCTTACCGCCTTCTCCCCACGGGCTCACGGGTACGATATGTGATTCCACAAATCGCCTTAGGTTCCTCGTAGCTCGATCTTCCCCATCCGGGCCTTTGTACGCTTGCGCCCCCATTGCTTGGTAGTCCTTCGGATCCTCCCAGGGCTTTCGTGGTAGCTTCAGAAGCTCCGAGTTGAGTGGCGCAAGGACTGTCGTATTTTGAGAGTTGTCATCTAAGCGCTTAGAAATGCTGTCGATATCTCCTGTTCTTCGATCAGCCCATGGTCATGTGCAGCTGTTGGTTCAGACGGCATACTGGTAAAGCCAGCGAAGATGTTGATGATGCGTTCTTTGCCGATGACATCAGATATTATGACATCGCCGGAGCCACTTGAAGGGCTGCCTTTACTGTTCGAGCCAGGGAGGGGGATGTTTGGGATGTTCATGATGGGTTTTTGTTCTTGCGCAAGAAATCTGCTGGCAGTTTTGGGTAGGTTTGGAACGCCCAGGAGAGCAGTAGATGCCTCGATGGCGATCGCAAAGGTGAACAAGTGCGAGATTGATTTCATAGTTGGCCCTTCAAGTGGCTTATAGTGAGATTTGGTAACGGTGGGAAAGGAAGTAGCATGACGGCGAGGTGAGGTGACTAAGGGAAGGCAGTTTTGATAATACTACTACTATGTAATCATAATAATTAGACTGCTGACGTAAATGTCGCAGTCTCGGCTCCTTGCTCCCATTATGATATCCAGCATGGAGCGCCAAATCCGTCCAGCCAAAACCGTGAGGCCTCCACTGGTCGAGGCTACTAAGGCGTCTGCGTGAATCTCGGTTGTGAGCCTGTAGGATTCGAATTTGCCAATCTGGGGTCGAAACTTCCTCACACTGAAAATATATTGTCAAACTCTTATGCTTATGCCTATCAATCAGGCGAGATTCCTCTTCTTAGGCTTCATTCAAGCCTTGGTCTTCTCGTGCGCCCTTGTGCGCTCGTCCATACGCTCTCTCAATGCCCTTGTATCGTTCCCCTCAGACCTCAAGGGGCCGCTTTCGTTTCTGATTTACCAATATTTGCTCTGGTTGCTTGCGCGTTGTGAAGTGGACTTCCATCCCCGTGGCGAAATCTTATTGTACTCTGCCCATACTTCCTCCACAAAGGAGGCCCCAGTCTTGCTCGATGATCTCAGGGAGTATAGATTTGGGGCGCGATTGACTAGATGCCTAGCGTGAACTTGGGGGGTCAAATCATCGGCTTCAATTGATTTGTTCAGATGAGGGTGTTTGAGACAGGGAAACAGGCAGAATGAGCGGTGGGTATGCGGGCAAGAGGCCGGATTGAAATGGCCTTCAAGCTCGAGATGCTCAAGTTCACGACAATATAAGCCAAGAGCCGTCAAGCTTCGAGAAGTGAGACCATTTGCTTCGAACTTACGGCAAGTTGGCAGATTTTCGGGCTCAAAGAGACGCATGGATCGGAGCCTGGGCAGCATCGAGTCTATCCCTTCCATTTTCGCGTCGGAGAGGCCTTTCCAAATGGCATATCCGTTGTGATATTGTTGCCTCACGTCAATGCATTCGAGCTGTCTGCAACCATCGGCCACCAGCCGAAGATGGTTTGCGTGGACCACATAATGGCTTGATAACTTTATGCAGAGTGTTCGGATCTAACTGCACCTCGATATACACCAAATGACTGGACCTAAAAGCCTAAAAGTGTGGTTATGTCCTTAAATTGGCTCAGTCAGCGTCAGGCGCAATGTCTCTAGGTTCTCCAGGGACGTCGTCGTTTCTTCGATAATACTTGAGTCCAATCTGCACCTGAGAGCTCGAAGATGCCGATTAGGTTTCGATGTCGTTCGTAGAGCAGCGCTTGTCAAATCCGAGTCGAATGGTGTGTCAAGCTCCATGTGGCGAATTGATGGAATATCAGCAAGCAGAGCATAGAGGTGCAGTCGTCCGTCTATCGTATGTTGTCCATCGCAAATGCTGCAAAGTTTGCTGGCATTTACTCTGATTTCGAGAGTCTGGGACAACTCTCTCGCACCGTCCGAAAGTATTGGGTCCAAGCTCCATCCCATGGTACGACGCCGACGTTAACGGGTTGAATGAATTCGCTTTGTGGGTTTGATGATGCAAAAATCACATGACCAGGATGTAACGATGGCCCTGGACACTCTGAACCGATCCCTCTACAGGCATCAAGCCACACAGTGGTCAAACGGGGAAATTGGAGGAGCGCCAGTACTGGATGACGCCAAATATCGTTCTCAGCAGAGCTGATAGATTGGACTTCCTTAGAGTAGTACTACTTGCGATCCATCGGTAGTATTGTCTCCCCCGCGAGCGTCTAAAGAGGGTTCTTTTGGAAAGTCGGTGATCGTCCCCAAAGTACGGTACTTTCCTCGTGGGCCCATGTTCTGTTCACAAGCGTGCATTGGAAGAGTTGGTTCATTATTTCATTTCGTCAGGGAGTTCCTGCGTCGCCTGCTGCTGGAGAAGGAACTTCACAAAACAGTTCGAGCACGATTGCAATAATTTCCTGGATGTCCAATGGATTAGAACGATGTGAAGACATTCTGCGCAGTTAAGGAGGCCTGTTCGAATGTCACCTTTGATGAAGAACTTTCAAGGATATCGATAGCAGCCTTCTACAACGTAGACAATTTCAATGAAAGCGACAAATCCTTTGTCCAAGCTGATAGGTCTTTGAAACAGAAGATGGAATAGAAGACTACTTTTGAAGTCATATTGAGAATTCTACCCTATGGCCGAAAATGGTCTGCAAGGCTTGAAGTCAAATTTTGCAATTCTTCCCAGGCCAAATAACTAATCCGATTACAGCCGGAAGAATTGAGAAAAACGAGGCATAGGCTTATCGCTGTGTAAAACTGATTGCATGGATACGGAATAGAAGGCCAGTCGAAAGCTTGATGCCAGCAAGTTGAACAGACTCTGTCATGCTCACCCTCCGCACTTTTCATATATATGTATACCGAAAATGTCGGTCTGTATTGAGAAACTCCATGTGCTCTCGACATGCACAAGTGGAAGTAGTGGTATGTGTCACTTCGGAACTACCTCATCATACTCTTGCTATAATCTAGAACGAATCGTAATCAACGGTGCACTTCCTGTTTCCGGCATTAGCTCGTCGGAAACAGCTTCAAGTGTGTCAGGATCATAGTCCACGATATTAGATATGCCAGTTCCATTGGTAAGGGGAATCGTGATCTGTGGGGGCTTTTCGGCCAGTGGCTTAGCATCGACAGCGGCGAAAATTTTCATGTAGTCTGCATCGCTTGCATTGGCAGTTGTATCACTTCCGTTGGCCGCTGCATCTCTTCCAAAGACCTGTAGATGTTTTCTATTGAAGTGGCGGCTTTGACCATCGGTCACACCTCGTCGCTTTCTTCCCACACCAAACTGAGGAAATTGGACAGCGAACAGATCTTGAACCATCCTCATGTAGCTTTGTCTCTGTTCCGCACGTCCCATTGGCCAGGCATTTCCACTCATCCAATGTGCTAGCGAGATGTCGTCAGCAATATTCTCGAAGACAGAAAAGGATTCACAAATTATTGGCATGCAATAGTTGTCGACATTACCGCGTTCCATCCCCTGTCACTCCTCTAAAAGTGGTCTGGCTCCCTCCTACTCATAAGCTCTATTATACATTCTTCCCCAAATGCTGGGAGCGGGCGTCGCGAGAAGTATGTCTTTATCTATTGTAGCAATCAGCTTAGCTTGGACTCGGTAAAGTCTGATCTGGGAAAGGTACTTACACCCCAAAAGCAAATGTGTGAGCTCGTGAAGTACGATACAGCGGAGACATTTAACCCGCCAATACGAGAGGTAGATACTCAAATCGGGGGCAGTGTTATGATCACTCGTTCTCCGCGCGTTCCCAATTCTTGTGTTTCTTGTGGTTGTAAAAGCACCATGACAGAATATTATGTACCGTCCCATTACCGTGATCGCGCGGGTATCAATGCAGCTTGTCTCGCCAGGGTCCCAATTCCCGTTGGAGATTGGATCTGGATTCTCATATAATCTTGTTCAGTCTGTAGACACAATGTTATACTTTGAAGGGATGATACTCACCATGATAACGCCAGGCTCGCCGCATTGTACCATCGTTCTGCATTACATCCATCACCTGCCTCTCGAGATGATTGTCGCCACAGACAATGTACTGAGATCCCGCCTGATCTCGAGTCCGATGGTATTCCGCGTGCGCAGCTAGATCCTCTACGTGATTCCGTCAATTGGTGTTCGAACAAGGCGAGCCGCCATCTTACTTACCTCTGTACAGAATACGGGCGTCCTCGTAGAAATCGAATGAGCTATCGAAGATAGCCCTATGGCGCATGATATCGACATTCTTTATATAGGCCCGGTCGGGGCTCATGTTGGCGTCGGACTGTGCTGCGACCATGTCGGCAACGGCGGCCATATCCCTAGCTTCATCGAATGCTTCCTGGAGTTTCCTTCTGGGATTCTTAATCTTGTTGGTATATCGACAGAGAAGCCCAGTGCGTCGCGCGTCCCCCTCATAGTGTGACGGCATGATTCGTGCCAATTCTGAGCATCTGCAAGCCAAGGCAACGTGAAGGACAGAAGAAATACTAATACGCCAATATGTTGATGAGATCACATTCGAGGAGACTGTCGGTTGTTCATGATATGACATTTTGGATCTAGCAACATAGGCGATTGATATTATTGCCTGTAGGCTATGTGCATTTCTGTTATTTCACCAAAGTTCGGCCATCCCCAACTGCGATGAAAAGGTTACTATTCCATCAAAACAGCTGAAGGAGGCTGAGTCTCTGAAATCACGTTCTTTCCGAAGCGAGAGCGAGCGAGGGTCTACTTGGAGTCAGGGGCTAGACGTTTATCAAGATTGTTCATGCGTACAGCATCCCCGTCTTCCTCTTCACTTTCGCAATGAATCGACTGACGTGCTCGATAACAATATAGTTGACTGCTATAGAGGCATCTTCTTCCAAAAAACAAAATACACATCGTTCGGCACCAGGTTTTCGGAATTGGGGGGACCGTTGGCTGGTGAAAACCGCCCAACCCGCAGGGATAAGGGCATCTACTATCTATCCCTTGGACCAGGGAACCCTCGGAGTACATAAGGTATCGACCTGACTTCGATACCCAAAAGTTGATAATAGACAGTAGAGAAGAATCATGCGGAACGACGGCTGTCTAGTAGGAAATTGGCATCCAAGATGTCGCCCCCATTAAACTCTGGGAAAATAGCCTCGACTTCCACATTGGGCATTACGAAAACATGACATTAGGGACCCTTTCATCGAGGCAGTCGATTTTAAGGGGCTTGAATCCTTTCAGATCGATGAGTTCTAGGGGGAGGTTGACTATCGAGTTGATACAGTACCAATCGGTCTCTTGGATCATTGTCTGTACATTTCGGGGAAAGAGTCGACATGGGAGGAAAATGCATTGCATTTATTACTAACAATCAGCGCCCGGTTGAAAGCTCCCCGAAGCATACTTGGGATGATCATCTTCTTACATGGAAATGTGTACCTCGGTCGAGTATGCCTTGCCTCACGTGATTGTCACTCGACCGGGCACCTGCTCTTTGAATGCACGAGTCGTTCTTTGCCCCGTAGCCAATCATGTAATTTCCCCGGAGTTATCCCGAACCGAGGCTTCCAATTCCGCCACTAAAGGAAGACCGCGAACAGAGTCAATACATCTTCCCCACAAAGAAAGACACTCACCTCCTTCTTTCCCCACATCACTCCAATCCTCTCTTTGATATAATCCATATCAATCTTGCTACTTACGATCCTACACAAATATGGCACCTAGAGTAATTGTCGTCGGCGGTGGCTGTGAGATTTCCCAGTGTTCCTGTCCTAAGATACGCTATGCTGACTTTAGCCCAGTGTCTGGCCTGAGTGCCGCTCATACAATCTACCTCGCTGGAGGCAATGTCTTGTTGCTTGACAAAAACAGTTCGTCCGTCCGTTGGATCACTCAAGGAGCCCCTGGCTGATCACCTGTAGACTTCTTTGGTGGAAACTCGACTAAAGCCACCTCCGGCATTAATGCAGCATTGACGAGGACTCAAGTCGACGAGAAAATCGGCGACAGTGTCAAGCAATTTTACGATGACACCCTCAAATCTGCAAGAGACAAGGCCCGTCCAGATCTTATCAAGGTCCTCACATACAAATCCGCCGCAGCGGTCGAATGGCTTCAGGATGTCTTCAACCTAGACCTTACCCTAGTTTCGCGATTAGGGTAGGTCATCACTACTCACAGCGTGCAATACGATGAATCGTGCTGATGCCTGCCAGTGGTCACTCCCAACCCCGAACACACCGAGGGCACGACGCCAAGTTCCCCGGCATGGCCATTACATATGCACTAATGCAACGTCTGGAGGAACTCGTCGAAAGCGACCCAGAGCGTGTTCAGATCATCAAGAAGGCCCGTGTGTCCAAGATCAACAAAGAGGGAAACAAAGTCACAGGTGTCACATACGAGTTCGGCGGCGAGGAAAGTTCAATCGACGGTGTCGTTGTATTGGCCACTGGAGGCTATGCCGCTGATTTTAGCGACACATCTTTGTTGAAAAAGCACAGGCCAGACACCTACGATTTGGCCAGTACTAACGGCACACACGCCACAGGCGATGGATTGAAGATGCTGATGGCCATTGGGGGCAACGGCATTGATCTTGACAAGGTCCAAGTACATCCCACAGGTCTTGTGGATCCCAAAGATCCAGACTCGAAGTGGAAGTTTTTGGCTGCTGAGGGCATGTCTCGGTCCATCTCCATAACTGTATCCATGTGGCTAATTTTGCCCAGCTCTTCGTGGCGAGGGAGGCCTTCTCCTCAACGGCGAAGGCCAGCGTTTCGCCGACGAACTCGGCCACCGCGACTACGTTTCCGGCGAGATGTGGAAGGAAAAGGAAGCCAAGAGGTGGCCCATTCGCCTCGTCCTGAACTCCAAAGCCTCCAACGTCCTCGACTTCCACACCCGCCATTACTCGGGCCGCGGCCTGATGAAGAAAATGTCCGGCAAACAACTCGCCAAAGACATCGGCTGCTCCGAATCGACTCTCCAAAAGACCTTCACAATCTACAACGCCATTGCCGACGGCAAGCAGAAGGACCCCTATGGCAAGAAATTCTTCCACAACCTCCCCTTCGACATTAACGATACCTTCCACGTCGCCGTCATGGAGCCGGTCCTACATTTCACAATGGGTGGAATCGAAATCAACGACAAAGCGCAAGTCCTCAACTCCGAGAAAAAAGCATTCGAAGGCCTCTACGCTTGCGGAGAACTCGCCGGTGGCGTTCACGGAGCCAACCGTCTTGGTGGCTCATCCCTTCTCGGCTGCGTCGTCTACGGCCGTGTAGCAGGCGATAGCGCGTCCCAGTATCTCTTCCAAAAGGTCATCACTGGTGGAATCTCAACCGCATCCCAGCGTCTTGGCCAGATATCTCTGCACATCGATCCGGCCGTCCCAGGCAAGATCTCCGTCGAGTGGGCTGATAGCTCTGCCTCCGGTGATTCTGGCGTCTACCCCGCTGCTGGGGGTATGAAACAGCAACAGCAAGCGCAGGGCTCGGCCGCACCGGTCATGTCCGCGAGTGCTGATAGCAAGGATCCGGGGAAAGTGTCCAAGCCTACTGACCCAGTTGAGTTCAAGGTTCCTGAGAAGGAATACTCGATGGAGGAGGTGGCGAAGCATAATAAGAAGGATGATCTTTGGATCGTGGTAAAGGGAGTGGTGTTGGATGTGACGAATTGGTTGGATGAGCACCCTGGAGGGCCGCAGGCATTGTTCAGTCACATGGGGAAGGATGCTACTGAGGGTGTGTTTCAATCTCAAGTGATTGTTTATGCGAAATGTTTCGCTAACGCAAGTGGCAGAATTCGAGATGCTCCACGACGACGAAGTCATTCCCAAATACGCCGCCAATATCGTCATCGGACGTGTGCAGGGCCAGACACCCAGCTTGGAGATATAGATTGTACATTCGGACGACGTGACGCTGTCAGGAAATGGTTCTCGGAATGGTCTTGGCTTGAAGGCGTTGGATTCTCCGTTTCTGCCAGCCGATGTGTTTGTACAGCAATCGAACCAGCTTTTCCCCACCCAGCTCACCTTATCTCATACCCCCCCCCAAATCCCTAACAGCCTTCCCCGCCCACCACTCCCCGTCCCTACACTCCCCCCCACAACGCCCCCTTCATCCCCCCCCCTCCCCAA
>JAABUQ010002631.1_pt1 | contig 35026 bp, 35 predicted proteins | sample 5560001 | NCBI WGS metagenome assembly JAABUQ01 (sample SAMN10711888, study PRJNA513371) | rock metagenome | isolation source: Antarctica rocks | place: Antarctica: Victoria Land, Finger Mt nord | collected 2015-12-18
TGAATCACCCCCTGCTGCAGACCCCCAACTCGGGGTGGATCGACGACACCATCCTCGATGAGCAGTACTGGCGGATCGGGCCGTACCTGCTCGAAGACTCCCGGGTGGAGGAGGTCGACCATCACGTGTGGATCCCCTTCATCCACCGTCCCCTGTCCCGCTACATCAACGCCATGATCGCCGCCGGGCTCTACCTCACGGTGATGGACGAGCCCGCCCCACCACCGGGGTTCATCGCCCGGGCTCACGAGTATGCCCAGGCGGCGACCATTCCCCGGCTGCTGTTCCTGCGCGCCGAGAAGCTGGACGCGCCGCGCTAGAGGCCGCCCCGGGCCGCTGCGTTGAGCGTCGGGCTTACCGGGCGATGGGGCACAATGGGCCATGGCCGAGTACGCGATCATCACCGGCCTGTCGGGAGCGGGCAGGTCCCAGGCCGGGGCCACCCTGGAGGACCTGGGGTGGTTCGTCATCGACAACATGCCCACGGCGCTGATCGCCAAGGTGGCCGAGTTGGTGGCCGGTCCGTCGTCGACCCCGCAGCGCATCGCCTTGGTCGTGGGTCGCGACACCGATCAGTTCAGCGATCTGCTGGCCGCCGTCGACCAGTTGCGCTCGACCGGTGACTCGGTGCGGGTGCTCTTTCTCGAGGCGTCCGACGAGGTGCTGGTACGGCGCTTCGAAGGGACCCGGCGCCGCCACCCACTGGGCGTGGAGGGCGTCACCGAGGCCATCGTCACCGAACGGGCCCGGCTGGGGCCGATCCGGGAGATGGCCGATGTCATCATCGACACCAGCCTCCTCAACGTGCATGAGTTGCGGGACCGGCTCAGCAGCCTGTTCGTCGGATCCGACGGCCAGCAGATGCAGGTCTCGGTGATGTCGTTCGGGTTCAAGCACGGCATCCCCCTCGACGTCGACAACCTCTTCGACTGCCGCTTCTTGCCCAACCCGCACTGGGACGAGCACCTCCGGCCCCTGACCGGCCTCGATGCCGAAGTGCGCGACTACGTTTTGCAGCGACCCCAGGCCCAGGAGTTTGTTGATCGGGTGGACGACCTGCTCGAGTTGGTCGTCCCCGCGTCGCTGGAGGAGGGCAAGTCGTATTTCACCGTGGCCGTGGGCTGTACCGGAGGCCACCACCGCTCCGTGGCCATCGCCGAGGAGTTGGCCAAGCGGATCGCCGCCCGGGGATTCGTCCCCAGTGTCCACCACCGGGACCTGGCGCGATGACCCACCCGGGCGACAACCTGCAACAGAACGTGAGCGACAGACGTTGAGCGGCCCGGGCGGCCCGCGGGTGGTGGCCATCGGGGGAGGCCACGGCCTGGCCGCCACCCTTCGGGCGGTGCGGACCTACGCCGGCCACATCACTGCGGTGGTTTCGGTGGCCGACGATGGAGGTTCGAGCGGCCGGCTCCGCCGATCGGTGGACATCCCCGCGCCGGGGGACCTGCGGCGCTGCCTGGTCGCATTGGCCGACCCCGACTCGCTTTGGGCCAAGGTCTTCGACTACCGCTTCGGAGCGGGGGACCTCGACGGCCACGCCCTGGGCAACCTGATCATCGCCGGGTTGAGCCAGGCCACCGGGGACTTTTCCGTGGCCCTCGAGGAGGCCGCCGCCCTGCTCGGCGTGGATGGCCGGGTGCTGGCCGTCACCACGTCGCCGGCCGTCCTGCGGGCATCGGTGCATGGCGCCGAAGTCATCGGCGAGGTAGAGGTCAACGGGTGGCGGGGACCCATTGCCTCGGTCTCGGTGCTCGGAGCCGACGGTGGCGAGACCCGAGCCCCGCCCGCCGTGGTGGAGGCGGTGGCCGACGCCGATCAGGTGGTGATTGGGCCGGGATCGCTCTACACCAGCGTGCTGGCCGCGTGCGTGGTCCCCGGCGTGAGGGAGGCCCTGGCCGCCCGACCCGGCGGTCGGGTCTACGTGGCCAACCTGGCTCCCGAGCACCCCGAGACGGCGGGGATGACCCTGGCCGCCCATCTCGCAGCCCTGGGCACCCATGCGGTGACCGTCGACGCCGTGGTGTGCGATCGGGTGGCCTTCGAGGCCGCCGGCGGTCCGCCGGGTCCGGGCCACGGCCCGGGGGAGGGATGGACGCCGGCCATGGGTGGGATCAACGGCCGCAGCGGTGCTCCGCCCCGGGTCATCGATGCCGCACTGGCCGGGCCGGGGGGCCGAAACCACCATGCCGAGCAGTTGGGTGCCGTGCTCGAGTCCCTGGCCGGCGGCCCGGGAACCTGATTTTTCCGGTCGGCGGGGGTGCGGCGGTGGTGCGCTCGCGCCGGTGGTGCCATAGTTGGCGCCTACCCCGACAGGGCGTCGGTGATCAGAGGGGCCGGGCCCGAAGGTGCGCGGCCAACAAAGGAGCACGACATGGTAGTCCGAGTGGGCGTCAACGGGTTCGGACGGATCGGCCGCAACTTCATGCGGGTGACCCTCGGTCGCGACGACATCGAGGTCGTCGGAGTCAACGACCTGGTGCCCCCCGGTACCAATGCCCACCTGCTCAAGTACGACTCGACCCACGGCCCATTGGCCGCCACCGTCACCCACACCGAGGACTCGATCTCGGTAGACGGGCGGGCGTTCAAGGTCTTCGCCGAGCGCGATCCCAAGGCCCTGCCGTGGAGTGATCTGGGTGTCGACGTGGTGGTGGAGTCGACGGGGATCTTCACTGACGGCCAGAAGGCCACCGCTCACATCGAGGCCGGGGCCCCCAAGGTGGTGATCTCGGCGCCGGCCACCAATGTCGACGGCACCTTCGTGATGGGGGTCAACGACGGTGACTACGACCCGGTCAACCACAAGATCGTCTCCAACGCATCGTGCACCACCAACTGCTTCGTGCCCATGGTCAAGGTCCTCGATGATGCTTTCGGGATCACCAGGGGGCTGATGACCACGGTCCACGCCTTCACCAACGACCAGAACCTGCTCGACCTTGCTCACAAGGATCTGCGCCGGGCTCGGGGCGCGGCGGTCAACATCGTGCCTTCCACCACCGGTGCGGCCCGGGCCACGTCGCTGGTCCTCGAGTCGATGAAGGGCAAGCTCGATGGCAGCTCGCTTCGCGTCCCGGTATCGTGCGGCTCCATCACCGACCTGACCGCCGTGCTGGGCCGGGACGTGACCCTCGACGAGGTCAACGACGCCTACCGGGCGGCGGCCACCGACGGCCCCATGGCCAAGGTCCTCGACTACAGCGAGGCCCCGCTGGTGTCCTCCGACATCATCGGCAACCAGGCCTCGTGCACCTTCGACAGTGGCCTGACCCTGGCCCTCGGCTCCCTGGTCAAGGTGTTCGGCTGGTACGACAACGAGTGGGGGTATTCGAACCGCCTGGTCGACCTGACCGTCCTCGTTGGTTCTGGCGTCGGTGGCTGACCAGGCAGGGGGGAATGTCCCCGTCCTCGAGGATCTCCCCTCCGTACGGGGCAAGCGGGTCTTGGTACGGGCCGACTTCAACGTCCCCATGGACGGGGAGCGGATCACCGACGACCTGCGGATCCGCCAGCCCATTCCCACCCTGACCTGGCTGATCGATCAGGGGGCGGCGGAGATCACCGTCATCAGCCACCTGGGCCGGCCCAAGGGCTTCGACCAGAAGCTGTCCCTGGGCCCCATCGCCGAGCATCTGGCCACGCTGCTGGGCGATGCCGGCGCTGACCCAGCCGTGGTGCACCTGGAGGAGAACCTGCGCTTCGACGCCGGCGAGGAGCGCAACGACGCGGCCACCGTCGAGCGGCTGGTGGACGGCCAGGACCTCTACGTCAACGACGCGTTCGGGGCCGCGCACCGGGCCCATGCCTCGATCGTCGGGCCCCCGGCCCGCCTGCCGTCGGCCGCCGGTCGAGTCCTGGCCCGGGAGGTGGCCGTCTTGGACGGGCTGCTCGACGAGCCCCGCCATCCCTTCATTGCCGTTCTCGGCGGGTCCAAGGTCAGCGACAAACTCGGGGTCATCGAGGTTCTGGCCGAGCGGGTCGATGCCCTGATTGTCGGGGGGGCGATGTGCTTCACGTTCCTGGCCGCCCAGGGCCACGACGTCGGGGCGTCGATGCTGGAGAAGGATCAGGTGGAGACCTGCCGGCGGCTGCTTGACATGGGCCGGCGCATCTTGGTGCCGGGCGACTTGACCGTGCTCAGTCCCGGGGGCAGCTTCGGGCCCGGAAACGAGGCCACCGGAGAGGTCCGCCAGGTGGGTGCCGACGTTCCCGAGGGCTGGATCGGCCTCGACATCGGGCCGGGGAGCGCCGCTGATTTCTCCGATGCCATCGCCGACGCGGCCACGGTGTTCTGGAACGGTCCGATGGGAGTCTTCGAGGACCCCCGCTTCGCGGCAGGAACCCGGGCGGTGGCCGAGGCGGTGGCCGACTCGTCGGCCTACACCGTCGTGGGCGGGGGTGACAGTGGCGCCGCCCTGGTGTCCTTCGGACTGGCCGACCGCATCGACCACGTGTCCACCGGGGGCGGGGCGTCGCTGGAATACCTCGAAAAGGGTGACCTGCCGGGGTTGGCCGCCCTTCGAGCCGGGTTGGCCCGCGCCGGGGTTGCCGGACCCGCCCGGTGAGCGGACGTAAGCCGCTCATCTCGGGTAACTGGAAGATGCATCACAGCCACCTTGACGCCATCAACGTGGTCCAGAAGCTGTCCTACAGCCTCCAGGACAGCGATTACCGCCGCGTCGACGTGTCCCTACATCCCGCCTTCACCGCCCTGCGCTCCGTGCAGACCGTCATCGATGTCGACAAGATCCCCATCGCCCTCGGCGCCCAGGACGTCCACTGGCAGGACAAGGGGGCCTACACGGGCGAGATCAGCCCCCTCATGCTGGCCAAGCTCAACGTCAGCTACGTGATCGTCGGGCACAGTGAGCGGCGCCAGCACTTCGGGGAGAGTGACGACGACGTCAACCGCAAGGTGGTGGCCGTCCTGGGGGCGGCCATGACGCCGATCCTCTGCGTGGGCGAGACGCTCGAGGAGCGCGAGGCGGGGCGGAGCGAGGAGAAGGTGGCCGGCCAGCTCGCGGCCGGGCTGGCCGGCGTTGCTCCCGAGGCGGTGGCCGACCTGGTGGTGGCCTATGAGCCGATCTGGGCCATCGGCACCGGCCGAAACGCCACCCCCGACGACGCCCAGGCCATCTGCGGGCTCATCCGATCCGACGTGGCCGCAGCCCACGGCAGGGCGGCGGCGGATGCCGTGCGGATCCAGTACGGGGGCTCGGTCAAGCCCGACAACGTGGGTGGACTTCTGGCCGGCGCCGACATCGACGGGGCCCTGGTCGGGGGGGCCAGCCTCGATGCCACCGACTTCGCCGCCATCGTTACCCACGGTCGGCCACCGCGATGATGATCCCTGAGGCAGCGACGCTGCTAGATTTCTGAGCGTGCTCACTGCCACCGTCATTGGCTTGCACATCATCGTGTCCCTGGCCCTCATCGTGATGGTCCTGTTGCACAGCGGCAAGGGTGGTGGCCTCTCGGAGATGTTCGGTGGCGGGCTCGGCTCGGCGGCGTCGGGCTCGACCATGGTGGAGCGGAACTTGGACCGAGCCACCATCATCTGCGTGTCGGTGTTCTGCTTCACCACCATCATCCTCGGCGTGCGGCTCCAGTAGAAGGGCGCCCGGCTGAGCGTCCCCGTAGGATCGCCGGCCATGGTTTCTGAAGTTTCGGCCCTGTTCGATCCCCACGCCTGGAGGGACGTCGAGGGCTTCGACCCGGCCGATCTCACCGACATCACCTACCACCGGGCGCTCGAGCAGGGCACGGTCCGGGTGGCGTTCAATCGCCCCGAGGTCCGCAATGCGTTCCGGCCCAGCACCGTCGACGAGCTCTACCGGGTCCTCGACCACGCCCGCCAGAGCCCCGACGTGGGCTGCGTGCTTTTGACCGGCAATGGGCCATCGCGCAGCGATGGGGGCTGGGCGTTTTGCTCGGGGGGCGACCAGCGGATCCGGGGAGCCGATGGGTACCGCTACGCGGCGGGGACGGACCTGGCCGGGGCGGACCCGGCGCGAACGGGCCGCTTGCACATCCTTGAGGTGCAACGACTGATCCGCTTCATGCCCAAGGTGGTCATTGCCGTCGTGCCTGGTTGGGCGGCGGGAGGAGGACACAGCCTGCATGTGGTGTGCGATCTGACCCTGGCCAGTCGGGAGCACGGCCGGTTCAAGCAGACCGATGCCGATGTGGCCAGCTTCGACGGCGGTTTCGGCTCGGCCTACCTGGCTCGTCAGGTGGGCCAGAAGCGGGCCCGCGAGATCTTCTTCCTGGGTCGCACCTATGACGCCCGGGAGGCCGAGGCGTGGGGGGCCATCAACGCCTCGGTGCCCCATGACGACCTCGAACGCGTGGCCCTGGAGTGGGGGGCCGAGATCAACGCCAAGAGTCCCACGGCACAGCGAATGCTCAAGTACGCGTTCAACCTCATCGACGATGGCCTGGTCGGCCAGCAGATCTTCGCCGGCGAGGCGACCCGCCTGGCCTATGCCGGCGACGAGGCCGCCGAGGGCCGTGACGCGTTCTTGGAGAAGCGCCGGCCCGACTGGGCCGGGTATCCCTGGCACTACTGAAGCGGAGCGGGTGGAGAATCGCCGCTGATATGCTCATCGACCGCACCGGCAGGGAGCCGGGGCCACGTCGGAGTGGCGGAATAGGCAGACGCGCTAGCTTGAGGGGCTAGTGTCCGAAAGGACGTGGGGGTTCAAGTCCCCCCTCCGACACTGACTTTTGCCCTCGAGTACGGATCGGCCCTCCGACACTGGAAGAAGTACCTGCTCTTCGCATCAGAGAGGTCGGGCCGTGGGGTCGAGCGTTCCCAGACCCGTAGAGTCCGGTCATCTTTGTAGCCATCTGATGCTCCCCGCCGGGATCGGGGTGGCGTGGGCCAGGTTGTAGGTGACGGCGCCGAGGTGGGTGCTGCGCAGGTAGCAGGCCATGAGCACGTCGGGGAGTAGGGGGTGAGCGGTATCAGCCACCAGGGTTTTCGGTTCGCCTCGACGCCGCCATCCTCGTCACCGGCTCCCTCGTCGCCTACAGCACCACCCACCAACGGCGCCGAGAGCGGCCTCGCCACGGTCGGCGCAACCGCTATCGGTTGCGTATCCGTTGCGGTATCATGGCAGAGTGCTCCACGTTGAGGATCTCTTCCAGCTCGAGCTCTCTCTCGCGTCGAAGCGCGTCTGCGCCGACGTCATACCGGACATTGCCGCGGCGCTGGATCGGGTCATGCCCCTGGTCGCCAGCGGTGAACGCATGGCAGTGCGCCGCTACCTCGCCTACGTGGACGAGGCTGCCAGGGCGCTCACCGCCCTACCGGCGATCAAGCCAGATGAGCTCCCGCCCTCCATCGTCGTCTACACGATGCTCCTACAGGACGCAGGAGGTCTTCGATGGGTCGCTCCATCGTCCGACGGCATCGGCATCGTCACCGTCCTTGTCGATCGCGTGCGCGGCTTCGCCGGCGGCCTTCCCCAGCTGTGCGGCCAGGTCACGCGCGACGTCGACGCGCATCACTTCAGGTGGTTCGTCAAGCAAGTCGCCGAGGGCAACCATGAACGCGAGCAAGCATCGCCGCTTCGACGCGCCATGGACACCTTCGATCTGACGAGCAGCGACGTCGCCAGCCTCATGGGGGTCAAGCGGCAGGCCGTGGATAAGTGGCTCCTTGCCGGACCGCCACCCGAGCGGGCGCCCAAGATCGCCGCCATCGCCGAGATCGGCGACATCCTGCGGCACCGCCTTCGCGAGGGGCTCCCGGTCGCCGTGGTACGGCGCCCATCCGAGGCCTACGGCGGGCGGACAATGCTCGACGTCATCGCCGCCGACGAACACGACTGGTTGCTCCGCTCCGTGAAGGACAGCTTCGACTTCGGCCGGGTCGCATAGCAATGCTCGACGTCGCGATCGGGGGGAGCTGTCTGCGCGTCGCCGATCCGGACTGGACCGATCCCCTCGATGCGACGTTCGCTGCGCGGCCGCCCGGGCAGCGGTGGAACCCGCCGGGCCTTGAATGTCTCTACCTGAGGTGTGAATAGGCAAAATGTTGACGCAGAGCGCGCAACTCGCGCCGAGCGTGGCCGATTCTCATCCGCCGAGGGCGGCCCCGCCAGGGGCCATGGGAGCTCAACCGGGATCACGGGACTGCTCGGGCCAACGTGGCGCAGCTCTTCGCCTCCTTGCCGTACGGCCCAGAGGATCTCGATCCAGCGACCGCTCCACTACTGATCGAGGTCACCGTTCCCGACGGCGTTGCCGCCGACGCCTACACACCGGCGGGACTCGCTGCCTTGGGCCTGCCTGCGTCGTTCCCGCTTGGTGGTGGTGGCGCGCCGATCGGGCACGGGGTGTGTCAGCCTCACGGCCAAAGTGCGTTCGACGAGGGCCTCGACGGGGTCGATGCTCGGTCGGCGGCTGCCGGTGGCGATCGTGAGCTGGCGTGGTTCCCGAAGGGTCGTAGTCTCGTGGCCGACCCGGCGGTGCCGTTCGACGAGTGGTGGTACGCGTAAGTGACCTCGTCATCACGCCCGCAGGCGCGACTACCTGCTGCCCGAGCGGCGCGCTCGCAGGCGCTTCGACGAGATGCTCGTGCGCTCCGGCTGGGTCGTGCAGGACTACAAGTCGATCAATCTGTACGCCGGGCCCGGGGTGGCCGTCGCGAGCTCGTCACCACCGCCGGCCCGGCGGACTACGTCCTGTTCCTCGATCGGCAAGCCGTCTGCGTCCTCGAGGCCAAGAAGAAGGGCACGACCCTCTCAGGCGTCGAGTCGCAGACCGTCAACTACCAGACCCACGTCCCCGACGAGCTGCCCGCGCTCCTCGTCGACGGCCACCTGCCCTGTGGGAGGCCGACCTGGCTGCGTGGCACCCAGGCCGAGGCGATCCACTGCCCGAGTTCTGCCAGCGGGCCCGGATCTGCATTCGACGGCCTTGCATTGACGCCGGGCTGACAACCGGTGTCGATCTCGTCGGCCAACGCCACCGTCCCCGAGTCAGACCTCCGGAGACAGCCCGAGGGCTTCGACCACCTCCGTCGGCCTCGCCGGCCGATACGACTTCTTCGTTCATCTTCTCTGGAGCCGACACCTCGGCGGCGGGCAGACCTCGACGTTGCCTGGTCTCCTGCGCCCCGCTCGGCCGACGCACGTTGAGTCTGGTTTGCTCCAGGACCGGTGGCGCAGGGACCCGGGGGATTCCGGGCTGGATGGGGGCTACCGCCACCACGTCGAGCGCAGGCCTGAGCTCTCCGCCGATGGCCGACCACAGGTCGCTCACCGGTCGGTCTTCGGCGGAGGGGACCCCGACGCGGAGCGATACGGTCGTGTTGTTGTCGGCCAGGGACCCGGAGAGCACATCGCTCGGAAGGTTGTCGTACCTGAGAAAGCAATCGAGGAGCAGGGAGAGCAGGCGATGCTCGTCTTCGGGTCGTTGGGTCCAGGCGGTCACCAGGTAGGAGAGCTGCAGCTTACGGATCGGTTCTCGGTCTCGGACGACCCGGCCGTCGGGTCCACGCTCGCGCACCAGGCCCTGCTGGCGCTGACGACCGTCCTCGCGGATGTCGTAGAGAAACAGGTCCACCACCGGCCCGGATCGTTTTGCGGACCACCCCCGGGTGGGGGCGTCGAAAGCTACCTCGACGTCGCTACCGTTGACGACCTCACGACGTAGCAGCGCGCGCAGGGACTCGTCCACCTCGTGGATCACATCGACGATCCTGCCTCCCCCGGGTGCGGCCGACCAGCTGCTGGCGGGCAGGCGAAGGGGCCAGTCCGGCTGCCCCAAAGGGCACGAGCGAGGCGTGTCCCTGCGGCCGGTAGCGTTTCGGGCATGAATGGGCTCCTTGCTGACGATCCCCTGCGGCCAGGCACGGTCGAAGAGGCTGCGGTGATCCGTGCCGCTCTTTCCGCCGCCGGCTTCGTCTCGGAGATATCGGGCGGGGGCTCCGGGCCCGAGGGTCCAGCTTCCCCCGACGTCTGCCGCCGGCTGCCCGACGGGCTCGACCCCACGACCACCCTGGCCACCCTGTTGACCATGTGGCAGCTGGGCGAGAGCGTCCAGCCGATGCCGCGGCGGTCGCCCTCGGCCTCGACGCGTCGCGCCTGATCGAGCTCGGCTTGCTGCGACCTTCCGGCCAGGGGATGGTCGAGGCAGAAGTTGTCGTCGCTTTGCACCAGGGCTGCTGGTTTGCGTCGGACTCGATGTTCATCCGGCGCCACGAGCCGATGGCCGACAACTTCGTGCGTTCATTCTCGTCAACTGGGTGGTCCGCAACGGCGAACACGTCTTCGACCGACTGCGATCCTGGGTGGAGGGGACCGGTATCGACACGTTGGTCGTGGTCAATGCCACCGAAGACGGCGAGACCTATGCCCGGCGCTGGTTGGAGATGAACGGCAAGAAGGCCGAGCCCGCGGCGATAGAGCAATGGACGCAGCATTATCAGGCCCTGGGCATCCGCTACATCGGAACCGGCGTGATGGCGCTTCGACGCCGCCATCCCGACGGGGGAACGCCCTGGTTCGCCAACTTTGTCGCTCCCCTCATCAAGTCACCGCGCAAGGCCGATCACTTCCGTCAGCTCATGGCCCTCCAGGACTTCTTGGGCGATGTGGCCGGCGACGAGGCCGACCCCGGCCCATTGCTCAGCTGCGCTCTTCGTCCTGCGGAGGGCCACGAGCTGTTTCGGACCCACGTGTTCCGCGACGGGGCGTACCAGCCCACCGACGCCAAGGCCCGAATCGGGAACGCCTTTCCCTTTGCCGGCAGCCTTGATCTGGGCACGGCCGAGCTGTTGAGCCGATGTGGTCGGGATCGCCCGCTGGGCGCCGTGTTGGCCGAGTTGGCCGCCGAGCACGGTATCGATCCGGCGGGGATGGAGGCACGCGCCATTCCCTCCGTTCGCAAGATGATCACCCTCGGCCTGCTCCTGCCTCCTGAGATTGCGGATCTTGCCCCTGTGGCCGCAGCGGTTCAAAGCTGACGGTCGGAGCGGGATCGAGGCCCAGGTAGGTGCTGACCGCAGCTGCGTCATCAGTCAGGGCCCGAGTCGTCGCTTCGGAAAGAGGAGCAAAGGGGAGCAGGGTCAGCTGGCCTGAGGACAGGCGCCAGGAGGCCACGGCCCGCCCCCGCTCGAGAGCGAAGGGCCGGAAGATCCCGTTTGTGGTCACCAGGCTGAGGTTCTCACCGATGATCGGGTGGCGGTCACACCACCCGAGCAGCAGCGGATCGAAGGCCCCGAGAAGCCGGGGCGGGGCGAATTCGGCGTCCTCGAGGCCGTGCGCCAGTTGGACCAGCCCGCCCTCGACATCGCAGAGTTGACCTTGAAGGCCGGCGAGTGCCAGGCGGGCATCTCTGAGGGGCAACCCGGCCCAGCGGGCCAGGTCCCGGTCGTCAGCGGGCCCGTGGCCGGCGAGGTAGCGGTGGGCCAGAGCGGCGAGGGCCTTCTCTCGCTCGACGACGGGCGCGGCGCCCAACCAGTCGGCGACCAGCACCCAGGCCTGGTGTCGGTCGCGCATCGGTCCCCGCACCGTGAGACCGCGCAGAGCGGTGAGGGTAAGGAGGTGGATGAGGGCCTGCCCGGCGGTGGGCACGCCGGCGGCGTCAAGTCGATCCCGCAGCTCGTAACGGGTGAGAGGGCCTTCGGAATGCAGTGCGGTTACCACCACCCTCACCCCTCGCTCCACCTGGTCGCCCCTCAGACCGGTCTGGACCAGGCGCCGGGTGCTGGCGCTGAACAGCGGCGGGGTGGTGAGCGCGTGCAACCACCAGTAGTCCTCGGCCCGAACGAGATGCAGCGTGCCGCGATTGAGGGTGGTGACGATCATCGATCGATCGATGGTCATGGCCCGCTCGAGATCGGCGACGCTGACGCTAGCGGTACGGGACCGAATGGCCAGACGAAACCCTCTGGCGTCCTGGGCCTGCACGGCGAGGAGGCGCTCAACCACAGCAACCGGGTCACGGCCCGCCGGGCCCGAGAGCATCTGGGCCCGGCAGCGCAGGGCGGTGAGCAGGGCGGTGTTCATGGCGCACCGTCCTACCGCACCGTTCAGGGTAAGCTAACACTGACCACTCCGGCGATCGACGCTTCGAGCATCACTGCGCCCCTTGCTCGTAAAGAGAGGAGCACCGATGCTCACAGCGGCTCAGCGGGCGGCGGTTCTCGGGTTAGCCGCAGCGTCGGACGTGGACCCTTCCACCAGCAGCGACGAAGACATCTGGTACGGCTTCTTGTCGTCGCTGTTCGGCGTCGGCAAGACCCTCAAGGACCTGAGGCTGGGGCCGGCCCAGCACGCCGAGATCATGGCGTGCCTTCGTCGGGCCCCATCGGTTGCGCCCCGTCGGTTCAACCGCAACGCCGGCGGCTTCGTCAGGTCGTCGCCCACCTCCGGTACCGATTCCACGACGATGGCGGCCGAGACGTAGCACGGCCGAGCGGAACGGCGCCATCGCCATCGCCAGCGGCGCTCAGCGTGGCGGGTGGCCGAGTCGTCCCTTCACGTCTCGATCGAGATGGAAGAGTTGCCCGTGGGCCAGAAGATCCGCCCGCAGGGAGAACGGGTCATGGTCGGCGAATCGGGACACGATGGCGTCGATAACATCCGGTTTCGGTCGATGCCGCAGGTTGAAGAAGCGCTCCTCGTGGATCGATGCCCGGTCGACGCCGAGGCTGGTCAGGGCGACCTCCATCTCTTCGACCATGGCTCCGTTGCCGCTGAGGTAGAAGCGTTTCTGGTTGAGAGCATCGAGCAGCGGAGGCACGGACTCTGTGACGCGGCCCCGAAGGCCCGGCCATGACGGCGGGGACAGGGAGATCTGGTAGGTAAAGTTCCGGTGACGGCTGGCCAACTCGTCGAGGTCCTCGGTCAGGCAGATGTCGTCGGCCAGTCGGAGTCCCCAGTAGAGCCGGATCCGCCCGCGGTGGCCGCCGGCGAGAAGAGCCCGGCACAACGAGTTGAACGGGCTCACGCCGACACCCGTGGCCAAGAGGATGAGCTCGGTGTCCTCATTCCCCGGGATCATCGATCGCCCCGAGGGCCCCCGGAAGTGGATCAGGTCGCCTCGGTTCAGCGAAGCCAGGTGCTGGGGCAGGGGACCCTCGGGAAACACCCTCAAGAGGAGGTCGAAGGACCGCTCGGGACCGGGAGGCGAAAAGATGCAGTACGGGCTGCGGGCCGGGCCGTAGCCGGGCACATCCTGGCGAACGGCGACGAAGTGGCCCGGGGCGAAGGTAAACGATCCCCGGTCGATCACCTGCAGGGCGATCCGCACGGTCCCCGTGGTCGTGAGGCGGTCCACCGTGACGACCTCCGCCCGACGGCCGTATCGAGAGATGTCCTTCAAGGAGGCGTCGGCACCGGCGGCGGCAACCCCCGCGTCGGCACTGGCGGCCGCCGCATCGTCATCGGGACGAGGGTGGTGGGACCGAGGGGCCATCGCCTTGTTCCCTTTCTGGCGGCGGAGCCGTCACGCTAGCTAGAGGAGACCGTGTCCGGCGGGTCAGGCGGGGGCGACCACCCGCATGACGCCGTTTCGCGCCGTGATCAGAAGGCTCGAGACGTCGAAGACCCCCTCGCCGCTCGAAATGACGCCCGCCAGGTACTCCGAGCCGGTGACCGCGCTGGCCGCGAAGACGACGTCGGACGACGGGCAGAGGTCGAGGAGGTCATAGCGGCGGTGCAGGCCTCCCTGGCGCTCGGCGTCCTCGCGCTCCTGATCGCTCTGAGGTGCGAGGCGGGCCTGCATGTCGCCCCCGAGCAGACGGGCCGCGCACGCGGTGATCACGCCCTCGGGAGCGCCACCGATGCCGAGGGCCAGGTCGACGCCCCAGGCGGGCACCAGGGTGGCCAGGCCGGTCATGACATCCCCGTCGGGTATCTCGATCACCTTGGCCCCGGCATCGCGCACCCGGCCGATGAGCTCCACATGCCGCGGCTTGGCCAAGATGGCCACCCTCAGCTCTCCGATCGGCCTGCCCAGGGCCTGGGCCACGGCGCGCAGGTTGTCCTCCACAGGTGCGTCGATGTCGGCCACCCCCTTGGCCGACGCCCCTACGACGAGCTTGTCCATATAGAAGCCCGGCGGCACGGCCAAGCTATCCATGGGGGCGGCGGCCAGGACGGTGACCGCACCAGGGGCGCCTCGGGCGCAGAGGCTTGTCCCCTCGAGGGGATCAACGGCCAGCGCGAAGCCCGGCCCGGCGCCGGTGCCGATGGCTTCGCCGGCGAAGAGCATCGGGGCCTGATCCTTCTCCCCCTCGCCGATGACCACTTCGCCCCGGCCGGGGACGGTCCCCAGAGTGGCGCGCATGGCTTCGACGGCAGCATGATCGGCGGCATGCTTGTCGCCCCTACCGGTCCAGGCCGAGGCAGCTACGGCGGCATCGATACAGGCGCGCAGGAGAGGTAGGGCCAGTGAGCTCACCGGGACCCCTTCGAATGTGATGGCTTCGGTCACGGTTTCCCTCTGGAGCGTTCGTGGGGTGTTGCCGCCCACACTAGGCAGCAAGAAATCGGCCTGAGCGCCATGGCCTCATCCATCCTCCAGGCGGTCATCTTCGACGTCGACGGCACGCTGGTCGACAGCGAGCGTGACGGGCATCGGGTGGCGTTCAATCTGGCGTTCGAAGCCTTGGGGCTGGCCGACCGCTGGGATGTCGAGACCTACGGCCAGCTGCTGGGGGTGACCAGCGGGCAACGCCGGCTTGCCCACCACCTGCGGACCACGGGCTCGTTGCCAGGTGACGACGGTGAGCTTGAGGCTGTGGCCGAGCGGCTCCATCGTCTGAAGACGAGCTATTTCACCGAGATGGTGGAGGCCTCGAAGATTCCGGCCCGCCCCGGCGTGGTCCGCCTGCTCGACGAGCTCTCCGGCGCCGGCGTGACCCTGGCCGTGGCCACCAGCGGCAGCGCCGGGTGGGTCCACCCCCTCATCGGCCAGCTCTTCGGATCGGACCGCTTCGCCACCGTGGTGACCGGCGACGAGGTCACGGACCCCAAGCCCGACCCGGAGGCATACCTCCTCGCTCTCCGGCGAATAAACCGCACCGCCGACGGCGTGGTTGCCGTCGAGGACTCCGGTGCGGGGTGGCGCAGCGCCCGGGCCGCGGGCCTGGCCTGCGCGGTGGTTGCCAACGACTACACCCGACACGCTGAGCTGAGCGGCGCGGACCTGGTGGCTCTGGGCTTCGGGGGAGCGGGACCGCCGAGGGCGCCCGTGGTGGACCGCTTCGGGGTCCTGGTCGATGGCGTAGTCGATGCCGATGCCTTGGCCCGCCTGGTTGCGGCCACGACCTGAGCGGGCATCGACGAGCGGGCGTGGGAGGGCCACGCCCGTGTCCAACACCGGGAAGTCTGGCAGTAGCCTTGCCCCATCCCTCAGGCACCTCCGATGCTCAGTCGCGGAATCCGACCCCCCCGACCCCCAAGAGGGTGCCGGCGATGACCCACCTGGTTGTCACCTACGGGTATCTTGCTGTCTTCGTGCTGGTGGCGGCCGAAAGCCTGGGGATCCCCCTGCCCGGTGAAACCACCCTGATTGCGGCTGCGGCCTATGCCGGACAGACGCATCGCCTTTCGGTGTGGGCCATCTTCGTCCTGGCCACCGCGGCCACGGCGGTCGGCGACAACATCGGCTACTGGGTGGGAGTCAAGGGCGGGTATCGCCTCCTCCGCCGCTGGGGACCGCTGCTGCGCCTCTCCCCGGGCCGGATCAAGGTGGGTTGGTACATCTTCTCCCGGCATGGCGGCAAGGTCGTGTTCTTCGGGCGGTTCGTTTCCGTGCTCCGCACCTACGCCGCGTTCTTGGCCGGGGTCAACCAGATGCGCTGGCGGCGCTTCGCCGTCTGCAACGTGGTCGGCGGGATTCTATGGTCGGCCGTCTACACCTTCGCAGCGTACAACGCGGCTCAGTTCCTGGCCCGGGCATCGACGTTCCTCACCGTGCTCGCCGTCATCGGGATCGTCATCGGGATCGTGGTGACCGCGGTGGTGGTGCGGCGGGGGACATCCCGGCTCATGGAGAGGGCGGAGATGGCCTTTCCCGGGCCGCTCGACCAGGCCCGGCCCCTGTGAACGACCGCCGGCGCGGCAGGGGCCACGAACTGGTCGTGTCGACCATTTGGGGCCAGAAGGTGGAATGCTGTCGAACCGCGTCGGGTCCCGCCCCGCAGCCGATGGAGGAGAACCATGACTGACCGTCCGACACTGACACGAATCGACCGCGACGAGGTGTTTCTCGAGTACACCAAGAGCATCTGCCCGGTATGCAAGGTGGTGATCGATGCGGAGGTCAACATCCGCGACGGCAAGATCGTCCTGTCGAAGCGGTGCCGGACGCACGGCCATTTCGATGCGCTGGTGTCCTCCGACGCCGAGGGATACATGGCGGCGATGCGCTACAACAAGCCCGGGACCCTGCCCCTGGCCACCCAGACCGAGGTGGTGGAGGGCTGTCCGCTGGACTGCGGGATGTGCCCGGACCACAAGCAACACGCCTGTCTGGGGATCCTCGAGGTCAACTCGAACTGCAACCTTGACTGTCCGATCTGCTTTGCCGACTCGGGCCACCAGCCAGACCACTTCGTCCTGACCATGGCCCAGATCGAGGTTGCCCTCGACGCGTTCGTGAAGGCCGAGGGTGAACCCGAGGTGGTGATGTTCTCGGGCGGCGAGCCCACCATCCATCCCCACATCATCGAGGCCATGGAGCTGGCCTACGCCAAGGGCGTCAAAAACATTACGCTGAACTCGAACGGCATCCGGCTGGCCCACGACCGGCGCTTCGTTGCCGCCCTCGGCGCCATGAAGCCCAAGCCGCCCGGCATCTACCTGCAGTTCGACGGCCTACGCGAGGACACGCACCGAGCGGTGCGAGGCCGCGACCTGCGCAAGGCCAAGCAGACAGCTCTGGACAACTGTGCGGAGTTCGGACTCATCGTGACGCTGGCGGCGGCGATCGAACGGGGGGTCAATGACGACGAGGTCGGCGACATCGTGCGCTTCGGCATCGACCATCCCGCAGTGCGGGCGGTGGCCTTCCAGCCCGTGACCCACTCAGGCCGTCACCTGGAATTCAACCCCATGGAGCGGCTCTGCAACGCCGACGTCATAGCCGGTTTGGTGGAGCAGTGCCCGGACTGGTTCGAAAAGTCGGACTTCTTCCCGGTGCCGTGCTGCTTTCCGACCTGCCGGTCCATCACCTACCTGCTGGTGGACGGCGATCAGGTGGTGCCCATCCCCCGCTTGGTGGATCTCGAGGACCACCTCGACTACGTCACCAACCGGGCCCTCCCCGACTTCGACATCCGCCATGCTCTGGAGAAGCTCTGGAGTGCGTCGGCGTTGCCGGGTACCGACGCCACGGCCGCCGAGTTGGAGTGCGCCACGTGTGGGATCGATCTGCCCGATGCCGTCAAGAGCCTGACCGACAAGGCCTTCATGATCGTGATCCAGGACTTTCAGGACCCCTACACGCTCAACGTGAAGCAGCTCATGAAGTGCTGTGTCGAAGAGCTGACCCATGACGGGCGGATCATCCCGTTCTGCGCCTTCAACTCCGTGGGCTATCGCGAGCAGATCAAGGCCGACCTGACAGGCATGGCAGTGGCCCCCCTCGTCCCCAACTCGAGCGCTCTGGCCCAGTTGCTGCTGACCACCGCGTCGGGGGCCCGGACCGCCGAGGTCAGCATCGAGGTGCGGGACCAGACCAACATTGGAAAGGGCCTGGCGTGAGCACCGACGGGGCCCGGACCTTGCCCACCGAGCCCTCGGCGATCAAGACCTGCTGTGCCGCGGGCTACCAATCCGACCTGGTGGCCCTGATCCTGGGAGAGAGCTATCACCCCGGCGGTGCCGCCCTGACCCGTCGCCTGGCCGAAGCGGTCGGGCTCTCGGCCGGTGACGACGTCGTCGACGTGGCGTCGGGGCCCGGTACGAGCGCCCTGTTGCTGGCCCGGGAGTACTCGGCGGCGGTGACCGGAGTGGATCTGGGGGCCCTGTCGGTCGACGCCGCCAATGCCCGGGCCGTCGAGGCCGGCGTGGAGGGGAGCGGGGCCGGCCTGGTCCGCTTCGTGGTCGGCGACGCCGAGCGGCTTCCGCTCCCGGACGCCTCGCTCGATGTGGTGGTCAGCGAGTGCGCGCTGTGCACCTTTCCCGACAAGGCGGCTGCCGCCGGGGAGATGGCCCGGGTTCTGCGGGTTGGAGGCCGGGTCGGCATCACCGATGTCGTGATCGAATCCGAGAGCCTGGATCCCGAGCTCGCCGACCTCGCCGGGTGGATCGCCTGCCTGGCCGATGCTCGCCCCGTCGCCGGCTACCGGGCCATCCTCAGCTCTGCGGGTCTCGACACGGTGGTGGTCGAACGCCACGACAAGGCGCTGATGGACATGATCGACATGATCGACGCCAGGATCAGCGCACTGGCCATGGTCGGTGCCGAGGCCCTCAGCGGTGTCGACCTGGTCGGGGTTCGCCGGCGCGTCGCTGCGGCTCGGCGCGCCGTGTCGGAGGGGACGGCCGGCTACGTCCTGATGGTTGCCACTCGGGGTTGATCGCTCACCTGGGGCCTCGCCGTCGCCGGGCGGAGCCCACTTCGCCCTCGTGGAGCAGGGCGCGGAGGGCCAGGACGGCTTGCATGGCCGCTGCGGGACGCAGCCACACGGAGCGTGGGGCCTCAACCATGCGCCCTTGGGCAAAGCTCACTGCGGTGACCGCGACGACAGGGGCAACCCAGGCCAATGCCGCCGCCGCCAGCACCCGCCGGTCGGATTCGTGGCGGTAGGCGAACCACGCCCAAAATGCGGAGTCGGCCAGGGAATCGGCGTAGTGGCCGAACTGCGTCGGTCCCGCTCGCCGGGCCAGGATCCCGTCGACCTTGTCGGAAACCAGCGCCACCACCCCCAGCCACGGTGTCCCGCTGGCCAGGACGGGGAGGTTGGCCCGCAGCAGGGTCACTGCACTGGCCGATCCGATCGACTGCGCCGGCCCGAGCATGCCCAGATGGGTCACCGCCATAAGCCAGCTGATGGTCACCCATCTGCGGTGCCCGCCCTTGGCCAGGGCCCCGAGCGCGGCGTGCATCACGGTGAGCTCAACGGTCGCTCGCGGGTGGACCCGGGCTTGGCGGACGGATCGAAGCAGTGTGGCCAGGGCGAAGCCGCCCAAGCTTCTTGGTCCCCAACCTCTCGACGCCAATCCGGCCAGGAGGGCATCGGTCGCCGCCCGGCTCTCCGCCGCGCCACGGCGCCCGGTTGGATCTGGGGCGGGAGTGGAGCCAGGTCGCACGCCTCTCGACGGTACTTGCCCGCCGGCCGCCAGCCCGCCATCCCACGCCCGGGCGCCAGGCGGCCCGAGCCATCCTGGCGGACACCCCGGCGGGTCGGGGCGGGGGCGGCTCGGCGTTCAGCTGAGCGGCTGCAGCGGGGCCAGTTGGGCTGCGGTGGGCTCGCTGCAACAGAACCAGGGTTCGCTGAGCCGGGCCCGCTCGCCCAGGGGCCCCATGGACAGCGAACCTCGCTCGGGGGGCAACGAGCCCGGTCCTAATGTCGAGCGGATAAAGGCGTCAACCCGCTCGAAGGTCCCTTCGCCCGACCGACCGACCTCGGCCTCGATCAGTGCCGCGACCTGACCCTGGAGCAGGTCCACCCTGGGATCGGGATGGGTCCAGGTCCATCCCAGGCGGGCCGGGTCGTACCCGCCGAGGTGGTCGTGCATCGCGTTGTCGGCGAGGAGCAGCGAACCATCGGGGACGAGCAGGCGCACGCTGTATTGCACCGGGTCGACATTGGCGATGAGATCGTGGGCAATCACGAAATCCATCAGGTCGCGCAGGTCCTCGAGGGTTGTCCAAGGAGTGAAGGGCAACCATGAAGGGCGGATCTCGATGCCATGGACCCGAAGGGCGATCACCGCCTGGGAGGCGTCGGCCGCCGAGTGGCCCTTGTGCAAACGGCCGAGGATGGAGTCGTTCACCGACTCGAACGCGCTGACCACGAAGGCACAGCCGGCTGCAGCCAGCTCGGCGAGGAAGTCACGGTGGCGAAGGATGTGCTCAACTTTGATGGTGGCGTCGAAGGTCAGCTCCGGATGCCTGCGGTGAATGGCGGCCAGCACACGGCGGGCATGGTGGGGGGCGTTGAGGAAGTCGGGGTCGGCGAAGCTGATGTGGCGCGCCCCCTGCGCTACCACCTGGTCGACGTCGGCCACCACGGTGGCCTGCTCCGCCGGGCGGACCCGCCCGTCATAGATCACCGGGACCGGGCAGTGCCGGCAGCGGTGCGAGCACCCCCGGCTGGCCGTCACCGAGGCGACCCGTCGCTCCTCACCGCCGACGATCAGGCGCGTGTAGTGGCCGAGGTCGGGCAACAAGGCGCGGACCGGGACCTGGCTGGCCACGGGACGTAGCTGCGCGACGGTGCCCCGGTCCTCGCCGCCGGCCCACGCCACCACGGCCGTCTCGAACTCGCCAGCGATCACCGCGTCTGCGGGCTGGGTCAACGCCAGCTCGCGGCCCATGCCGGCATAGAGGCCGAAGAAGCACATCGGCAAGCCCGGACGGCGGGCCCGAACGGTTTCCGCGACCCGCAAGGCCAGGCGCATGGCGGTGTGCATCGGTACCGACAGAGCCACTCCGTCGGCCCAGTCGACGTCGTCGGCTCCGAGGCGGTCCACCGCCACATCCACGCAACGCACGTGGTGGCCGGCGCTCAGCAACGCAGCTGCCGCCGTGCCCGATGACACCGGCTGGTGGCCCAGCTCGTAGGTGGACACCACCAGAACTCTCACCCGACGAGACTACCGTCGGTGGTCGTCGGGCTGGATGACGAAGTGCAGCATGGCCTCGGCCCGACGTAGGGCACGGACCACGTCGGCGGGTTGGGGTCCGCGGGCGAAGAGGAATCCGAGGTAGCGGCCGCCTTCGGGCAGCGGTAGCACCGGGCGCCCGGTGGGGATGGTGATCTCCAGGCCGATCACGCCCTCCACGGCGCGGGCTTCGCTCTGCCCCGACACCGACTGAAGGATCCCGGCGGCCCGAATGGGAAGCATCATCACTCCCGATGCCTCCCGGGGGCGCTGGTGGGGACCCGGGTCGGTACCGACGGCTTGGCCGATGATCAGCTCCTCGAGGCTCACCCCCACCCCGAAGTCCAAGGCCCGTGCGCACAAGCCGCCGATGGAGCGGGCGGCGATCTCGAGGAGGGTGGGGCCCCGGTCCGAAGCGATGCGCAACTCGGCATGGACCGGTCCCTCCCGAAGTCCCAGCGCGCCGGCGGCCGATGCCACCGCGGCCTCCACCGCAGCGAGGACGGGCCCAGGGTGGCGCGACGGGGTGACGTAGATCGTCTCTTTGAAGAAGGGTCCATCGAGCGGGTCAGGCTTATCGAAGACGGCCAGCACCTGAAGGACCCCGGAGCGAAGAAGCCCCTCGACGGCGACCTCCGGACCGGCGATGAAGGCTTCGACGACAAGGGGCTCGAAGGGGCCCACGATCCGGCGGACCCGATCCTCGGCGTCCCAGGCCTGAGCCGAGTCGTCGATTCGGATAACCCCCTGACTGCCGGAGCGCGATACCGGCTTGACCACGCAGGGAAAGCCGATGTCCTCGGCGGCCGGGGCGACGCGCTCGCCGGCTTCGACCACGCGGTGATCGGGTTGGCACACCGTCGTCGTCGAGAGGCGGCGCCGCATGGCCGCCTTGTCCCTGGTGGCGGCCACCGCGTCGGGCGGATTGTGGGCCATGCCCAAGCGTTGGGCGGCCGCCGCGGCCACCATCAGGCCCTGGTCGTCGACGGCCAGCACAGCGTCGAGGGGCCGCCGATGGTGAAGGGCGGCAATCACCTCTACCGCCGTGTCCAGGTCGCCCATGGGTACGACGATGGCCCCGTCGCCCACCGAGGCGGCCATGGCCTGGCGGTGCTCGGAGCCGACCACGACCTCGACGCCAGCCCGACCGGCGGCGGCCAGAAAGTCCGAGGCCCGATAGGTTTCAGTCGGTACGAGCAGGAGTACGCGGGTCACAACCCTACAATGGCCTCAACTCAGCGGGGACGAGAACAACGTGACCGACAACGATCCAAACGGCGTGGCTGTCCTGACGGTGACCGACGCGGCCCTGGCCAAGGTGCTGCAGCTGCGGGCCGAGGAAGTCGAACCCGACGCCCTCGCCCTTTGGATTGAGGTCAGCGGGACAACCGGCGGCTCGTACACCTACGACATGTACTTCCAGGCGGCCAACGATGCCCGATCCGATGACTTCACCAGCGGCGCCGGCGGACTGATGGTTGTGGTCCCCGCCGACAGCGTGGCGCGGATGGCGGGCTCTGTCCTGGACCTCAATCGTGATCTCCTGGCCGGTGGGATGACCATCCGAAATCCCAATACCCCCGCCGTCGCAGCCAGCCCGGCCATGAGCGGCCCGCCGCCGGATCTGAGTGGCGATGTGGCCCAGAGGGTGATCCAGGTTCTCGATCAGCAGATCAATCCCTCCATCGCCGCCCACGGTGGCCACGCCGACTTGGTGGCCATCGACACCGACGCCGCCTACCTCCGCCTCAGCGGGGGCTGCGCAGGATGTGGCATGGCGGCCGTGACCCTGAGCCAGGGCATCGAGGTGGCCATCAAGGAGTCGGTCCCCGAGATCGCCAGGATCGTTGATGTGACCGACCACGCCGCTGGAACCAACCCGTACTACGAGCCGGCCAAGAAGTAGCGACTCGATCGGCCCCTCATCCGGGCCAGATCCACTCGGCGATGTCCGGGGCGTCCTCGCCATGGTCGCGGGTCCAGCGGCGAGCGGTGAGACGGGCGTCGGTCATGGCTTGGCGGACGGAGGCGGCTCGTGGCCCCAGGCCGGCCACCCGGTCGATGACGTCGGTTACCAGGTGGAAGCGGTCAAGGTCGTTGAGCATGACCATGTCGAAGGGCGTGGTGGTGGTCCCGTTTTCCTTGTAGCCCCGGACATGGATGTTGTGGTGGTTGCTTCGGCGGTAGGTCAGGCGGTGGACCAACCACGGGTAGCCGTGGAACGCGAAGATGACCGGCCGATCGACGGTGAAAAGGGCATCGAACTCGGCGTCGGGAAGTCCGTGAGGGTGCTCGGAATCGGGGAGGAGGCGCATCAGGTCCACCACGTTGACGAACCTGACGGCAAGATCGGGGAGGTGCCGGCGAAGCAGGTCGGACGCGGCCAGCGCTTCGAGCGTGGGCGTATCGCCGGCGCACGCCAGGACCACGTCGGGAAGTTGGCCGGCGGTCTCCGTGCCCGCCCAGTCCCAGATGCCGATCCCCCGTGCGCAGTGGTCGGCCGCATCATCCATGGACAGGTAGTCGAGAGCGGGTTGCTTTCCGGCGACGACGACGTTGACGTAGTTGCGGCTGCGCAGGCAGTGATCGGCGACGGCGAGGAGGCAGTTGGCGTCGGGTGGCAGGTACACCCGGACGATCTCGGCCTTCTTGTTCATCACCACGTCGAGGAATCCGGGGTCCTGGTGGGTGGTCCCATTGTGGTCCTGGCGCCATACATGGGAGGTCAGCAGGTAGTTCAAGGAGGCGATCGGACGACGCCACCGCACATGGGAGGAGGCTTCGAGCCACTTGGCGTGCTGGTTGAACATGGCGTCGACGATGTGGATGAAGGCTTCGTAACACGTGAACAGCCCATGGCGGCCGGTGAGAAGGTAGCCCTCGAGGAGCCCCTGGCAGAGGTGCTCGGAGAGAACCTCGACGACGCGCCCGTCGGGACGGAGATGGTCGTCGGCCGCCTCGATCGGGGCCATCCATTCCCGACCGGTGACCTCGAACACGTCCGCCAGGCGGTTGGAGGCCACCTCGTCGGGCCCAAAGAGCAAGAAGTTGTTCGGGTTGTTGAGAATGACGTCGCGCAGCCAGGTCCCGAGCACCCGGGTGGCCTCATGCACGCCCCGCCCGTGGTGGGCCACGTCGACGGCGTAGTCCCGGAAGTCCGGAAGGTCCAGGTCGTGAAGAAGCCACCCTCCGTTGGCGACGGGGTTGGCACTCATGCGCCGGTCGCCCTCCGGGGCCAGGTCCACCAGTTCAGGCCGCGGGGAGCCATCCTCGCCGAAGAGCTCCTCGGGCCGGTAGGACCTCATCCAGCCCTCCAGGGCCTCACGGTGGGCGCCGTTGGTTCGGGCCGATGAGATCGGCACCTGGTGGGCCCGGAAGGTGCCTTCGACCTGCTGGCCGTCGACCAATCTGGGACCCGTCCAGCCCTTGGGGGAGCGCAGCACGATCATGGGCCAGCGCGCCAGGCGGAGATCGCCCTCGATGCGGGCGCGGGCCTGGATGGCGGCGATGTCATCGAGACAGGCGTCGAGGGCGGTGGCCAGCGCCTGGTGGGCATGAGCCGGGTTGGAGTCGAGAGCGACGGTGACCAGGTAGGGGTCGTAGCCGTATCCCCGAAACAACGCCACCAGGTCATCTTCGGGGATCCGGGCCAGGACGGTGGGGTTGGCGATCTTGTAGCCGTTGAGATGCAAGATGGGCAGCACGGCTCCGTCACGGGCCGGGTTCAAGAACTTGTTCACATGCCAGCTGGCGGCCAGGGGACCGGTCTCGGCCTCCCCGTCGCCCACCACACAGAACACGGTCAGGCTGGGGTCGTCAAAGGCCGCCCCGTAGGCGTGGAGCAGCGAGTAGCCGAGCTCGCCGCCCTCGTGGAACGATCCGGGGGTCTGGGGGGCGACGTGGCTGGGGACGCCACCGGGGAAGGAGAATTGCCGGAACAGGCGCTGCATCCCCTCCCCGTCCCGGGCAATCGATGGGTACCGCTCACTGTAGGTGCCTTCCAGCCAGGCGCAGGCGTTGGGGCCCGGGCCGCCGTGACCGGGACCCATCACATAGACGGCGTCGAGGCCGCGGGCGCGGATGACCCGGTTGGCGTGGGCGTAGACAAGGTTGAGGCCTGGCGTGGTCCCCCAATGTCCGAGAAGCCGAGGCTTCACGTCGGCGGCATCGAGCGGTCGGCGCAACAAGGCGTTGTCCATGAGATAGATCTGACCTACCGAGAGGTAGTTGGCGGCCCGCCACCAGGCGTCGAGGAGTCGCATCTGGTGGCGCTCGAGCGGCCCGGACACCTCGGCCAGGGTGTAGCCGGCTGGGGCCGGCGTCTGGGCGTCGGTCGGTCCGGGGGCTTCGGTAAGGTTGATCACAGGGTCTTCCTTTGGGGAGATGGGCCTTCGGGCACGATCGTGAACCGATCAGGATGGTCTCTTGGTCGGGCCCTTGGGCACCGAGATCAGGACCGAAGATCGCGAACGGAGATGAGCGTCAGATGCGGGTTCTGGTCGTCAATGCCGGGTCGAGCAGTGTCAAGGTCGGAGTGGTCGAGGGAGGCGATCGGCTCGGCCCCCATGCCGATCTGGGTGCGCCCGGAGCCGACATGGCCGATCGCCTGGGCGAATTCGTCGAGGGTGCCGGGACCCTCGACGCCGCTGGGCACCGGATCGTCCACGGGGGCGCCCGATTCCGCGAGTCGGTCCTGCTCGACGCCACCTCCAGGGGCGAACTCGCCGGCCTGGCGGCCCTCGCCCCCCTGCACAACCCGCCCGCGTTGGCTGCCGTAGAGCGTCTCGAGCAGGTATGTCCCGGCCTGGCCTCGGTGGCCTGCTTCGATACGGCCTTCCATGCCGGGATGCCCGCCGAAGCCAGCAGCTACGCGCTGCCTGCCGAGTGGGTGACGCGGTGGGGGATCCGTCGCTACGGCTTTCATGGACTGAGCTGCACCTGGGCGGTCGGTCGCGCCGCGCAGTTGCTCGGCTGGCCGGCCAATCGAGGCCGGCTGGTGGTCTGCCATCTGGGCGCAGGGGCGTCGGCGACCGCCGTGGCCGATGGCCGGTCGGTTGACACCACGATGGGTTTCACTCCCATGGAGGGCCTGGTCATGGCCACCAGGCCCGGAGACGTCGACCCGGGCGTGATCTCGTGGCTGCTGGCCCACGGCGTCCGCCTCGACGAGCTCGAAGACGCGTTGCAACATCGCAGCGGGCTGGCCGCTCTCTCCGGTGATGCGGGTGGCGACATGCGGGTCGTGCTTGAACGCCGAGGCGCCGGGTCGGGCCCTGCGGGTGACGCCGTGGGGGTGTACCTGCACCGACTTCGGGGCAAAATAGCGGCGATGGCTGCGGCCATGGGCGGCCTCGACGCCTTGGTCTTCACCGGCGGTATCGGGGAGAACTCGACGGTTGTGCGTGCCGAGACCTGCGCCGGGCTGGGCTGGCTGGGCGTAGCCATCGACGAAGGGGCCAACGACAGGGCGGCAGGTCACGATGGCGACATCAGCGCCGCGGGGGTGACCGTCCCCACCGTGGTGGTGCGGGCCCGGGAGGACCTGGTCATCGCCGCCGAGTGCCACCGGCTGCTGTCCACATCGTAGTATCTCCCCTGCGAGCACTCCCCACGAAAGGACGGTGCGCTGTGGCGAACCGGGAACGTTTGCTGGCCGACACCTTCTTGAAGCTGGCCGACACGCTGGTGGACGATTTCGACGTCATCGACGCGCTCACCACGCTGAGTGCCCGATGCGTGGACTTGCTGGACGCGGCAGCAACAGGAATTCTTGTCGCCGACACCCGGGGCGACCTGCACGTGATGGCCGCTTCGAGCGAGCAGGTCAACGTCTTGGAGCTGTTCCAGATCCAAAACGAGGAGGGTCCCTGCCTCGACGCATTCCGCACGGGACAGGCCGTGGTCCACGGCGACATGGTCGGTACGAGCCCCTGGGGCCGCTTCGCATCCATGGCCCTGGCCGTGGGCTTTCCCTCCGTGCATGCATTTCCCATGGTCGTACGGGGCAAGGTGCTCGGTACGCTGAACCTGTTCATGACCGAGGCCCGGCCGCTGCCGGCCATGGATGTGGTCGTCGCCCAGGCTCTGGCCCACGCCGCCACCCTGGCGCTGCTGCAGGATCGGGCCGCCCTCAACTGGCAGCGCCTGACCACCCAGTTGGAAGGCGCGCTGAACAGCCGGGTGACGATTGAACAAGCGAAGGGTGTCATCTCCGAGGTGGCCAGCATCGGGACCGACGAGGCATTTCTGCGATTGCGATCCTTTGCTCGGAGCCACAACCTCAAGTTGACCGATGCCGCGACAGCCGTGGTCAACCGCACCTTGGGGGCCATCGACGGTGCCGAGATCCTGCGCCCGTCGGGATCCGAGATGGCGGATCCGGCAAGCAGGTAGCTGGGTGTTGGCCTCATGAGGGTGGCAACCTCGCCGTGGAGCTTGGCCGATTCGACACCTTCGGCGACGACGGTCATCTGCAGACCGTGGGCCAGGCCGACAATGGCTCCCACGATGAGGCGGGAGGCTGAATCGCGACCCAGGTCGGCGACAAACGAACGATCGATCTTCACCACATCCACCGGGAATCGCATGAGGTAGCCAAGCGATGAGTAGCCCGTGCCGAAGTCGTCAAGGGCGAGGCGGACGCCGAGGTCCTTGAGGTCTCGAAGCACCACCAGAGCGCGCTCGCTGTCTTGGATGAAGACGCTCTCGGTGACCTCCAGGGTCAACAGCGCCGGATCGGTCTGGGTCTGCGACAGTACGGCGGCCACGGTGGCGGCGAAGTCCGGAGCCATGAGCTGATGGGGGGAGACATTGACCGAGATGTCCAGGTCGGCGCGCTCGGGGCGGCACCACGAGCGACGGTCCAGACAGGCCTGTTCCAAGACCCACCGTCCGATCTCGGTGATGAGACCAGACTGCTCAGCCAGCGGAATGGCCGTGTCCGGTCCGATCACCCCCAGTGAGCGATGTTGCCAGCGCAGAAGAGCTTCGGCGCCGATGATCGTTCCCTCGGCGGTCGACACGATCGGCTGGTACTCGGTGCGCAGCTCGTTACGCGCTACTGCTTCGCCCAGATCCCGGGTCAGATCGGATCGGTGGTCGGCCAGCCGCTGCTCGCGCAGGTCGATGATGCCGTGGCGCCCCCCGCCCCGGCGTTTGGCCTGGTACATCGCCGTGTCCGCATCTTGGAGGACCCGCTCGGGAACCGCACAGCCGGGGCCGGCAAAGGCGATGCCGACGCTGGCACTCACCTGGATCTTGGTGCCCGAGAGCACAAAGGGATCGGACAGCGCGGTGCCGATGCGCACCGCCAGGGGCTCGGCTACGGAGTCGTCGTCGAGATCCTCGCAAAGGATGATGAATTCGTCATCGGCCAGGCGCGCCAAGGTGTCCCCCGGTCGGATCAGCCCGAGAAGTCGCTGGGCGACGGCGACCAGAAGCTCATCGCCCACGTGATGACCGTAGATGTCGTTGACCGACTTGAAACGGTCGAGATCGGCGAAGAGGATGGCCACCCGCTTGTCGGAGCGCAGACAGCGCTGGATGGCGTGGTCGAGGCGCTGCACCAGCAGCGTCCGGTTGGGCAGGCCGGTCAATGCATCGTGGAGTGATGTCTCCCGGGCCCGTTCCGAGGACTCGCGCAGTTCGAGGCGCCGCTGGGCGTTCATGAGATAGGCGGCGGTGACGTCGGCCAGGGTCTGGGCCGCCGACATGGCCACCGAGTCCAGGGGACGACGGTGGACCGGTAGAGGTCGAGGGCGCCGAATCGTCGGTCTCCTTGGCCCAGGGGAAAGGTGAAGACCGCCATGAGGCCCTCCTCCAGGGCTCGCGCCGAGAATCTCGGGAATGCCGCGTCTCTCCGCAGATCGGGTATGGCGATGGCCTCTCCTCTCTCGTAGGCGGCCATACAGGGGCCCTGGCCGAGCTCGGTCTGCAGTCGTTCGTAGCGCAGGGCCGATTCGTCCGACGCAGCGATGAACCGGGGATCGGTGCCCGGCGAGATCAGCGTCACCCCGGCGGCGCTGATCGGCAGCACGTCGACGATCCGAAGCACCAGGTGGTCCAGGATGGCCTGGATCGGAAAGTCGGTTATTAGGGTCCGGGCGAACTCGCTGAGAACTTTGGAGAGCCGCCGTTCGACGTCCACCAGACTTCCTTTCCCAACGACACGGACGCGTCGCGGGGACCAGGCGGCGGATCAAAACGGCTCGTACAGGTGCTCAGGCTACCGGAAAGTCTGGCCTACACGAACGACCGCGACGTCAGACGATCGACAAGGCGGTCGAGGGCGATGGTGGCCAACCCGATGTTGGCGTCGCCGATGCCATAGGGCAGGACGATGTTGTCCCCATGCACCATCGCCCCACAGGAGTAGACGACATTGGGGACATAGCCGTCGCGCTCGTCGGCGGCGGGGACCACCAAGGGTTCGCTCAGCTGGCCGATCACCCGGGTGGGGTCGTGGAGGTCGAGGAGGTCGGCGCCGATCGCGTAGCGACGCATGGGGCCCACTCCGTGGGTGAGGACGATCCAGCCCGCCGGGCACTCGATGGGCGATCCGCAGTTTCCCACCTGCACCAGGTTCCACGGCTCCGGGTTGCGGGGCAAGGAGATGGGCCGGTCCCAGCGAGTCAGGTCCATCGAGGTGACCAGGGCGTTGGTGGTACGGTCCCAACGCGACAGGGCCACATAGAGGCCTCCGATACGGCGGGGGAAGAGGGCCATCCCCTTGTTGGTGGCGGCCTTGCCCGTGAGCTGGCTGCTGGTGAAGGTGCAGAAGTCGACGGTGCTGAGCAGTTGTGGTGCGACATGGACTCCGTCGTAGGCCGTATAGGGGGCCAAGTAGCTCGTGGTGCCGTCATCTTCGACGAAGCAGACGAAACGGGCGTCCTCCATCCCGTGGCTCTCGGTGGGCGCGGAGGGCGTCAGCACACGCTCTGCGATTATCGACCCCTCGGGAAAGCTGACCTCATAGTTGGAGGCGGCGATCCAGGCGATGCGCTCGATCGTCTCGGCCGCCCGACGGCGGGTCACCATCTGGTCCCGGAGGGCCACGAGCGCGCCCTGCAGATCCTCCGAGGTAAAGGGATCTGGTAGCGACTTGAGAACGAAGGCCGCATTTGAGCCGTCGTCGCCCAGGGTCTCGAGGACCCGATGAAAGAGATCTCGCCGGTAGTGAGCCTGACCCAGCCGGGGGGTGAAGAGGTGGGTTCCGGGATCGTCGAGTCGAATGTCGCCGGCTTGGTCGATGACCCCCGTACGAAACTCGATCGACGACAGGTGTCCTTCGCCGATGGCGCGCAGGCTCATCACGAAGCGGGCCTCGCCCTGGCCGACGCCGTGCTGGTCGGGATGGATCACCATCGACGGGTTGCACACGGCAGCGGCTTCGACCGCGAACTCCTGGGTGAAGTAGGCCCCCACCAGCTGCTTGCGGTCGGCAGACAACTCCCGAGGGTCCACCAGACGGTGGGCCACCAGGTCGAAGTGCTCGGCGAACACCGCAGGGAGGTCGTGATGGCGCTCCGCGGAGAGGGCCAGAACCTCCCTCAGGGTGGCCGCCACCTCCTCGTCGTCGAGGGCCAGCACCCGCTCCATCACCGACCCGGCCCGGGACTCGCCCTCGATGAGGCCCTCCTGGCCGGGGACGAACAGCTTGGCGACTACCCGCTCGGGTCGGGGGCGGAGCCGATGGATGCTGCGGCGAACCTCGATGGGTCCGTGGTCCGTCACGGTCCTACGAGCACACGGCGGTGCTGGAGGGTGGCAATTAGGGCCAGGGTGGACTCCGCACCCTGATTCTCATTCCGGCCCGAGGGCTGCAGACCGTCGCAGCCACCGCCGGTGCCCGGGTCGTAGAGCGAGCAGGCGGCGTCGTTGTTGCCGAGGAACCAGCCGATGGCGAACTCGACGACCTGCGCCCAGATATCGTCGCCCGTCACCCGCTGCGCTCGGACGCAGGCGTCCGCCAGGGCAGCCACCTCGATGGGCTGCTGGTCAAAGCCCGGACGGGCCTGGCCCGGTGCCCACCCGCCCACGGGAGTGACGGAGAGATGGTCGCCCGCCGTCTCGATATCGATGAGCCAGGCCAGGAGCTGCAGTCCATCGTCGAGGGAGCGTTGATCGCCCAGATGCTCCCCGGCGGCGATCAGCGCTTCGGGAAGGGCGGCGTTGGCGTAACCGAGGCGGGCCTCGGGCCACGGCCACCCCTTGTCGGTGCCGGGCCGGCCGACCATGGCCACGACATCGGCCAACAGAGCCGTGGCCAGGGCGTCGTGGGGATGGGCGGTGAGGATCTCGGCGGCGCCGAGGGCGGCGAAGGCCATCGAGCGGCGAAAGGGACTGCGTTGCCCGGCGCTGCGAGCGAAGCGGTGGCGGGCCCGGACCCGAACCTCCTCGTCGGAGGCGCGGGCGGCCGCCGTGCCCAGGCCCCAGAGGGCACGGCCCCAACAGTCCTCCACGCTGGGCTCGTCGTGCCAGAGGCGGTCGATGCCGAAGCGGTTCCGGCAGCGTCCGTCGGGAGCCTGCGCCGAGGCAACGAAGTCGAGGTAGTGGGCTGTGACGGCCCGTACGGGGCCCGAGGGTTCGGGCTGGCGGGCCGCCACCAGCAGGGCCCGGGCCACGTCGTCGACGCAGTAGCCCAGGTGACGACGGGGAACCGATCCTTCGGCGTGCTCGAAGATGCCGATGTCATCGCTCAGCCGGAGCACGTGGTCGAACAGCCCTGCGGTGGCGCTCACGCCATTGCGGACGCGTCGGCCGGAGCGTCGGCGCTCATCAAGGCGCCCCCAAGGTCGCAGTATCGGGCCGCCACCGCCGACCACAGCAGATCGGGGGCCAGCAGTGAGGCTTGTCGGGCCATGGCTGCGGCCTGCGCCGGTTCGCACAACACCTGGCGGATGGCCGCCGTCATGGCATTGTGCTGGTCGTGGTCGACCACGATGCCTGCGCCGGTCCCCAACAGCTCGACGGCGTGGGCGAACGCGGTGGCGATCACCGGTCGGCGCGCCGTGATCGCTTCGATGAGCACCCCGGAGGTTACCTGTTCGCGCGAGTCATAGGGCAGGACGACCACATCCGCACTGGCGGCCACTGCCCGCAGGGCGGTGACATCGAGATAACCCGACCTGAACGTCACCATGTCGGCCACGCCCAGACGCTCGGCTCGGGCGAGAAGCGACGAGCGGTAGCGCTCCCCTTCGCGTTCGAAGACCCGAGGGTGGGTGTCGCCGACCACCAGGTAGTGAGGTGCGGGCGTCAGATCCCGAAGTGATGGCAGGGCATCGATGACCCGCTCGATACCCTTTCCCGGTCCGAGCAGGCCCCACGTCAGCATCAAGGGACGGTCCCGGTGGCGGGGTTGATCGTGGCCCGCCTCGGCGGCGCCGTGGGGGATGACCTCGACCTTCGATTCGTCGATGTCGTAGTGGTCGATCAGGCGTTGTCGGGCCGTCGCCGTCATGGTCACCAGGGCATCGGCATCGCCGGCCACGGCCTCGAACACACGGCGCTGGTGATCGGTGGGGGCGACCAGGACCGTGTGGAGGACGACGATGCTGGGCACGGTGAGCAGTCGCATCACCTCGACGACGCTCTCGCCGTCGACACCGGCGTAGATCCCGAACTCATGTTGGATCACCGCCACGTCAAAGGCGTTGAGGGCCGCGGCTGCCCGGTCGGCTGCCCCGGGCTGATCGTGGGCCATCTGAGCCACCACGGCGGCGTCTACCGTCGCCTCGACCTGCTCGACCACCCGGACGACGCCCGTGTCATGTCCGGCCTCCACCACCTGGGAGTGCAGGGCGGCGGTGAAGGTGGCCAGCCCGCACTGGGTGGGGGGATAGGTACTCAAGAAACCAAACGACGTGGACATGGGGCAACCTCCGGGGGGCTCGGGTGGAGCGGTCAGCGACGGCTACGTCGGCACCGGCAACGTGCTACACGTCATGGGGGGAACGCTGACGCTGATCAGATGGTCACTGCGTCCGACACTCAGACGGCTCTTGCGTTCGCATCACGCACGCCTGCCGCCAAAAGAAGCAGACATGAGCCAGGAACCCACCCTACCAGCACCGGCGTTGGCCACGGAGCCGGGGATTACCCTGAGGCGGCATTGCCCCGCGGCCGCCCCCGCCGCAGGGGCGTCGATCAGGAGGTCCTGTGGATCTGCGCGTTGCCATGCTCGCCCCCCTGTCGTGGAGGGTGCCGCCCCGCCACTACGGGCCGTGGGAACAGTTCGTGTCGCTGCTCACCGAGGGATTGGTCAACCGGGGCGTCGACGTCACCCTGTTCGCATCCGGAGACTCGTTGACCTCGGCCCACCTGTCCTCCACTGCGGCCCACGGCTGGGAGGAGGATCCCGAAGCCGACCCCAAAGTGCTGGAGTGCCTGCACATCTCTGCCCTCTTCGAGCGCGCCGGGGAATTCGATCTGATCCACAACAGCTTCGATTTCCTGCCCCTCACCTACAGCGCCTTGGTCGCCACCCCGGTGCTCACCACGATCCATGGATTCTCCTCACCGCGCATCGTGGCCGTCTATGAGAAATACGATCACCTCGGGGGATACGTCGCCATCAGCGACGCGGATCGATGCCCCCGTCTCACCTACCTGGCCACCATTCACCACGGCATCGACACCGACGAATTTGCCCTGTCCGACCACGTCGGCGATTACGTCTTGTTCTTCGGTCGCGTCCACCCCGACAAAGGCACCGCGGAGGCGATCGACGTGGCCCGACGATCCGGGCTGCCCCTGGTCATTGCCGGCATCATCCAGGATCAGGAGTACTTCGACCGCCACGTGGCCCCCCACGTCGACGGTCAACGCGTTCGCTACATCGGCGCCGTCGGCCCCGAGCGACGATCGGCGGTCCTCGGAGGCGCTATCGCCTTGCTGCACCTGATCAGTTTCGAAGAGCCCTTCGGCTTCAGTGTGGTCGAGGCCATGGCCTGTGGCACCCCGGTGGTGGCGTTCCGGCGCGGATCCATGCCCGAGCTCATCGATGAGGGGATCACGGGATTCCTCGTCGCCGACCGTGACCAGGCCGTCGCCGCCGTGGCCCGGGCGGCCCTCCTCGATCGCCCACCCATCCGTGACCAAGCGGTGGCCCGCTTCGGGCGGGATCGCATGACCGAGGACTACCTCGCCGCCTACCAGCGTCTGGTCTGAACCGGGCTGTCTCCTCAGCGACTCCGTCGGGCCAGGATGGGAGCGCCGGCACAGCCCACGCACTCCGTCGCCGCTGGAAGGGCCTCGAGGCGCGCCGGGGCGATGGGCTGGTGGCAGGTGACGCAGCATCCGTAGGAGTGGTTTTCCAGGCGGTGGTCGGCGTCGTCGATGAGGATCAGTCGTTCGCGGAGCTGGGATCGCAGGGCGTTGTCCCGGTCGCGCTCGACCGAGGCGCCGGCCCCCTCGCCTCCTTCCTCGCCGAAGTCATGATCGGCGTCGGCGTCGGGATCCTTCAGGTGCGAGAGGTTGTCGTCGATGTCGGCGATAGCGGCGCGGATCTGGGCCCGTTCGGCGTCGAGGGCCGAACGGACGTCGAACGACGGGTTCTCGGAAGTGGTGTCAGAGGTCATGACCATCGGTGGTCCTTGGGCTGGTGAAGGAGATGCGGGGCGACAGTGTGCCATCAATGCTGCACTAGCGGTCACCATTGCGGCAATGACGGTGCCGGGTGAGCAATACTGCGGACATGGCTGAGCGCAACGTCTTGGGTGGCGAGCTCGAAGTGTGCGGGACCGACCCCCTGACCGGCTTCTTCCGGGACGGCTGTTGTCACACAGGACCCGAGGACCGGGGCAGCCACACGATTTGCGCCGTGGTCACCCCGGAGTTCCTCGAACACCAACGCAGCATCGGCAACGACTTGAGCACCGCGGTCCCCGAGTTCGGGTTTCCTGGCCTGGTACCCGGCGACCGCTGGTGTGTCACCGCCGTCAACTGGTTGCGAGCTCATCGCGACGGCGCCGCCTCCTATGTGGTCATGGCCTCCACCCACGAACGAGCGCTCGACATCGTTCCGTTGGCCGCGCTGCGCGAGCATGCCGTCGACGTGCCCTCGAACCCCGACTCGCTGGGGGCCTGAGGCTCACCGCGCATGGCGCACATCACCGGCGGTTGTTTGTAGCCTTCGACAATGCCGCCACGCTTCGAGAAGTTCGGGTCGCTCGCGTTGACCTTCGACGACGTCCTGCTCGTTCCCGGTCCCTCCGACGTGCTGC
>JAABUQ010002632.1_pt1 | contig 35022 bp, 30 predicted proteins | sample 5560001 | NCBI WGS metagenome assembly JAABUQ01 (sample SAMN10711888, study PRJNA513371) | rock metagenome | isolation source: Antarctica rocks | place: Antarctica: Victoria Land, Finger Mt nord | collected 2015-12-18
CCATCAGGAGGTATTCGAGCCCGACTTCCACGCCGAACGGACCCGGCGAGACCGAGCGCTGGAAATGGGCGTAGAGCCAGCCCGACAGGCCCGCGAGGAGGGCGGCGTAGACGAAGACGGCGAGCTTGGCCCGGCTCGTGTCGACCCCGAACGCCTCGGCCGCGAGCGTGCCGCTGCGCAAGGCCCGGATCGCCCGGCCCGACCGACTGTCGAGGAGGTTGCTCGTGCAGACGAGTGCCGCGACGACGGCGAGCCAGACGACCGCGAAGTAGGCGCGTGGATCGGTCAGCTCGTAGGGGCCGACGGCCAGTGGCGGTATTCCGGCAAGTCCGTCATGGCCGCCGAGGATCGCCGCGTTGCCGAACACGTAGAAGATCGCCATGCCCCAGGCGATCGTGCCGAGCGGCAGGTAGTGGCCGGACAGGCGGCAGGTGATGGCGCCGAGGAGCATCGCGCCCAATGCTGTCACGGCGAGCGCGGCGAACAGGCTGAGCCAAGGCGAGAGGCCGTAATCGAGGGTGAGGACGGCGCTCGTGTAGGCGCCGAAGCCGAGAAACGCCGCCTGGCCGAACGACGTCATGCCGCCGACCCCCGTCAGGACGACGAGGCCGAGCGCGACGAGGCTCGCCATGCCGATGTAGTTGAACAGCGTGATCCAGTACGGCGGCAGGACGCCGGTGAAGGGCAGAGCCAGTATCGCGAGCGCGACCAGGGCCGGGGCGAACCGGCGAAGGCGCGTCATTCCCGTCCGCTTTCGGGGGTCGCGCTGCGCAGCGATCGCCAGACCAGGACGGGGATGATGAGGGTGAAGACGAGCGCGTCCTTGTATGCGCTGGCGAAGAATGAGGAGAACGACTCGAAGAGCCCGACCAGGATCGCGGCCGCGACCGTCAGCGGATAGCTCAAGAGACCGCCGAGGATCGCGGCGACGAAGGCCTTGAGGCCGAGCAGGAAACCTGAATCGTAATAGATCGTGACGATCGGGCTGACCAGAACGCCCGCGACGGCGCCGAGCAGGGCCGCAATCGCGAAGACGGCTCGACCCGCGATCGCGGTCGGGATGCCGACGAGCCTGGCACCGAGGCGGTTGGACGAGCAGGCCCGCAGAGCCTTGCCGAACAGGGTACGCTCGGACAACCAGGCGAAAAGGATGACGAGCGCAACGGTCGTGGCGAGGACGACGATGCTCTGCCCCGTCACGACCAGGGCGCCGACATCGAACGAGCCAGGAGCAAGCGGAGGCGTGCCGACGCCTTCCGGGCCGAAGAAGCCGAGGCCGAGTCCCATCAGGGAGAGGTGCACGCCGAAGGACGCGATCAGGAGCACGAGGACGCTCGCCTTCGCCAGCGGCTCGAAAGCGACCCGGTAGATCATCGGCCCCATCGGCACGATGAGGGCAAGGGTAAGAAGGATGTCGACGGTCTGGCCGAGTCGCATCGGCGCGACGAGCTTTGTCAGGGCGACAAGCGCGAGCGGCATGACGAGGTCGAGCAGCGCGATGCGGACGAGCCTTCGAAGCTGCAGCTTGAATCGGGCGCGGATCACGTCCGAGATGGCCGCGAGCACGCCGAGCGCGAGCAGTAGCCACGGGGTCGATGGGACCCGGCCGGCTTCGAGTGCGGCGAGCGTCAGGCCGGCGAAGGCCACAAACTCGCCTTGCGGCACCAGGATGACGCGCGAGACGGCGAAGACGAGCACGAGCGCCATGCCGACAAGCGCATACACGGCACCATTGATCACGCCGTCCTGGATCAGAAACAGAGCGATCGTGCCGTCCATCGGACGTCAGCGCGGGCTCCGCAGCTTGGTTGGCGGCGCGCTGAAACCCCGGAGGCTGCTGTTGCTACGCATCCCCGGCTTGCCGGCGAGTCCGAACCGCGCGACGCGCTTGGCGAAAGCGGCGAAGGTCATCTCAGCCTCGCTGCAAACGTGCGTAGCTGGAACAAGCACGGTATTAAACTCATCACTCGCATTCCCAAAGTAGGCCGTTTTGGCGGATCCTTTCTGTTCCCTCACGACGTGTCGCATGGCGGCCAACGCGGGCGAACGAATCGGCCCGGATCGCCGCCCGCCACGCCAACGTCTGCCCCGTTCCGTCCTCATCGCGATTTCGTGAGCCGTGACATAGGTCACATCCCCGCTACGTTTGTGGAATCTAAAAACACACTAAACGCATCGGGGAAAGAAACATGAGCGTGCATGGGCTTTGGACGGGCCAGAGCTATTACCTGGCTGACAGCTACACCAACGATGCGTGGTGGTTGGATGGACAATACACGGCGCCGCCCAATCTCACGCTTCGCGATGCAACGATCGGTAGCGTGCATACCGACAACTGGTGGTCGGGAACGCTCTCGACGTGGGGACCGTCAACCATCACCAACGGGGTCCACGTCGGTGCGTTCAGCGGCTTCTCGATCAACCTGCAGCGGGTCGGCGCGATCGAGATCGATGGCAGTTCGTCGGTCGGATATCACACCCGCTTCGAGGTAAACGGTGGCGGTCCGTACCAGCAACTGACCCTCAACGGCACCCTTGCCTTGAACGCGGCGAGCACCGTCATCCACCCGGATGTCGTCGGCAACGGCAATATCGTCCTAGTCGGCCACGGCAGCGCTGAATTAGGCGGGGCAGTCGGCAGCGGAGAGACGATCTGGTGCCTAGAAGGCGGCCTGCAGATCGACCAGCCTCAGCTACTGCAAGGAACAATTGAAGGGCTGGGGGACGGCATCACGTTGAAAGGGCTCGGCGGCGTGGCCGATGCCAAGCTGACGGCTACGGACTTCACATTTACATCTACCTTGTACAACAGCGACGGAACGGCCGCGTATACGGGCGCGATGGATCTGCACATCAAGGATACGCCTTACCACCAGGTTGTAGTACGCCATGCGGGCGGCCCGGATGGTGGCAGCGTTCTCCTGAGTGCCCAAACCTCACCAGTGGGGGCGCTACCGCAGTCTGTTATTCATCAGACGGCTTAGGCTTCCCGAATTGCAGCGTCCGGGCTGCAAAGCGGCGCACTGTGCGGACAATGACGCGCGGTGTATTCCCACCTGAACCCCCATTCGCGCGGCCGGACGGGAACAAGCTTGCATCGCCGCGAACCGCAATGGGTGGCGAAGGGGTTCTGGCGGATGGGGTGGGATTCGAACCCACGGAGCGCTTGCACGCTCGGCGGTTTTCAAGACCGCTGCCTTAAACCGCTCGGCCACCCATCCCTGACGACCGGCGGCGCACGCTAATCCGTCGGCGGACCCTCGGGCAAGCCGCAGTCGCAGGCACCACGGCCTCAGCCGACGGCGGTGTCGATCTCCGCCTCCGTCATCCCGGCGTCCAGCGCGGCTTGCCGAATGTCGCGCCAGCTCGTTTCGTCGATGTCCACGCCCTCGGCATCCCGCTTCGCCGCCGCGCGCCGCTCCGGGTCACCCGGCAGCAGGACCGCGTCATGTCCCGGGGCGAGCCGCGCCGCCCTGACGTGGGCGGCACTCGCCGCGACCGATTGGCGCACCGCGTCCGCGTCCCCGATGCGGCCGAGATCGATCAGGATCGCCGTCATGCTGTTGACGATCCCGCCCGCGGCCGGCTGCTCGGCGCGCTGACCGCCGGTCAACGCGGTCGACATCAGCTCGCACATCACGGCGAGCCCGGAGCCCTTGTGGCCGCCGAACGGCAGCATCGCGCCGGAGTGGTCGCGGATGTAGACGGCCGGGTCGTGCGTCGGGTTGCCGTCGGCGTCGATCAGCACGCCGTCCGGCAACGCCTGGCCCTTGTTGTAGGCGACGCGCACCTTGCCGCCCGCCACCGCCGTGGTCGCCATGTCGAGCAGCACCGGGCCATCGGGTCCGGGCAGCGCGGTGACGAACGGGTTGGTGCCGAGCCGCGCGTCGCGGCCGCCGAACGTCGCCTGCGCGTAATGGTGGTCGGCGACGTTGACGTAGGCGGTGAACGACATCCCTTGCGCGACGGCGAGCTCGCCGTAGGTGCCGACGCGTCCGATATGGGCGCTGTTGCGCAGGCCGAGCACGCAGGCGCCGGTCTCGCGCGCGCGGGCCACGGCACGGCGCACCGCCTCGCCCGCCATGCGCTGGCCGAAACCGCGGCCGGCGTCGAACACCAGCAGCGCTCCCCAGTCGAGCACCGTCTCCAGGGTCTGGTTCGGCACCAGCAAGCCGGCCTTCAGCAGCCGCACGTAGGCCGGGAACATGCCGATGCCGTGGCTGTCGTGCCCGGCGAGATTGGCGCGCTTGAGGTGGTCGGCGACCTCGTGCGCCTCGCCTTCCTTGCTGCCCATCCGGCGCGCGAGGCGGTGGGAGAACGTGTAGAGCGCCTGAGCGGACATCCGGGGCATGCGGCTTTACTCCCCGGCCAGCCGGACGGACATCAACGGGGCGGCAAGGCGCGTCAGCGAGGCCACGTCCGATGTCCGGTCGATCGCCAGCACGGCATCCGCCAGGATGGCGGCGCGGTCGGCGCCGAGCACCGCGTCGGCGAGCCCGGCGAACTTGGCCCGCAACTCCGGCTCGCTGAGGAAGTTGGACGGCTCGCCCTTCGGCACCACCACGGTGCGCACGTGATCCTCGCCGCGCGCGCGCACCGTCAGCTTGGCCGACATGTTGGCGGGGAACTCGGCTTCCATCGCGGGGTCGAACTCGGAGCGGATTTTCGGCAGCAGCGCCCGGATCATGTCGTCCTGCAGCAGCCGGTAGCTGTCCCAGCCCATCGCGCCGGTCGCCAGCGCCGCGGCGACGACGAACGGGCCGCTGAACTGCCCGTCGACCACGTTGCGCGGGTCGGCCTTGTTGGCGGCGGGCTCGCCCACCAGCATCACGCCGGCGCGCGGCAGGCCCAAGGTGACGCTCTCGATCTCGTCGGGCCGGAGGCCGAGTGCCGCGCGGATCGCCAGTGCCGCGTCGATGCCGGCGTGGCCGTAGCGGCAGGAGGGGTAGGGCTTGACCGCCGTGCTCATCAGCTCGAACACCGAGCCCAAATCCTGCACCGCGCGCTCCGGTGTCGGGTCGGGCGCGTAGCCCTGCATGAAGCCGTGCCGGCCCTCGAGCGGCTCGGCGGCTCCCTTGAAGCCGGCCCGCGCAAGCGTGGCGGCGGCGAGCCCGTTGACCGCGGCCCAGCCGACCTGGGACCGCTTGATCCAGGCGCCGTCGTGCAGGAACGCGAGGCTGCCGGCGGCTTGGCTCAGCACGATGCCGAGCGCCATCGCCGTCCCATCCGCGTCCAGCCCGAAGACGCGCGCGGCGGCAGCGGCGGCGCCGAACGCGCCGCAGGTCGCGGTCGGGTGAAAGCCGCGGTCGTAATGCGCGCGGGCCGGCAGGGCGAGCGCGATGCGGCAGGTCACCTCGTAGCCGGCGATGATCGCGGCGAGCACGTCGGCCCCCGGCGCGCCGGCCATCTCGCCGGCGGCGAGCGCTGCCGGGATCACCGGCGCGCCCGGGTGCAAGGAGGCGGCGGCATGGGTGTCGTCGAAATCGAGCGAGTGGCCGAGCGCGCCGTTGAGCAGCGCCGCACCCGGCGGGGTGTAGCGCGCCGCGTCGCCGAACACGCCCGCATTGCCGCCGGCCATGCCGAGCGCACGGACCGCGGCGAGCAGGGCAGGGGTGCTCTCGGCGTCATGCCGGGCGCGCACGATGTTGCCGACGAGATCGAGGACGAGGAACCGGGCGCGCTCGACGACTTCCGGGGGCAGCTGGTCGAGCTTGATGTCCGCGCTGAACGACGACAGAGCGCGTGTCACTCCGGCCATGCGAGGGTTCCTCCTGTGTTTGCGTCAGAGTGACGCAAAGCGGCGCGGCGGCCAAGGCAGCGGCGCGCGCTGCCTGGCCCATGTAGCCCAAGCCATACTCCTAGCCGCCCGTCCGGCGGCACTCTTATGATCCTTATCGGCTCGACGATTATGGCGGTAGCGATGAAACTTGTTGACGCTCCTCGTAATCCAGTTTGGGTTGCGGCTTGGACTACGGCGGCCGGAATAAGTCGTTCGCTGTCCGGACTGGTTGTGTCAAGCGGGTTCATCGTGTCACTCTCCCGCTTGTGCGATGTCGCGACGGCCGACGGGGCCGTCATGCGGAGGCGCCGGTTCGCCTATTCGCAGCGGGTATCAGCCAATTCAGCTATTCAGCCGTTCGACTGCCTGCTTTATTTTGCCGGACAGTAGAGCCCTCATCTCGACCACGTCATCCCAGCGGCGTCCGGCCAAGCTCATGCCTCCGTCTACCACCAGATCGTGGCCGTGAATGAACGAGGCCCGCTCGCTGGCCAGGAACGCCGCCGCGTTGGCGATGTCGTCGGTGATGCCGGCGCGCGCGATCGGCTGCAAGGTCGAGAACACTTCCTTCACCGCATCGAGCACCTTGTCGGCGTCCGATCCTTGCACGCCGGCGTTCTTGCCGAAGATCCCGGTCGCGATCCCTCCGGGCGAGATGCTGTTGACGCGAATCCCCTTGTCGCCCACCTCGGCGGCGACCGAGCGCGTCAGCTGCGTCACGGCACCCTTCGAAGCCGAATAGGTATGTCCGGACATACCCGCCCTGATTGCCGCGACGCTTGAGACGTTGATGATGCTCCCGGAGCCTTGCCGCAACATGTGCGGCACGACCAGTTTCATTCCCAGCATGACGCCGCGCACGTTGACGGCCATCACCCGATCCAGGTCGTCGATGTCGACATCGGCGATGCCGACCATGGGCGAAGGGGAGGCCGCGTTGTTAACCAGGCAATCGACCCGGCCGAAGCAAGCGATCGCGTGGTCGACCATGGCTTTCGTCTGCCCAGCGTCGGAGACGTCCGTGGCGAGGAAGCGAACCCGCTCGCCGAGTTCGCGCTCCAGGTCCCGGCCCCCCTCCTCGCGCCGAGCCGCCACGACGACCCGCGCGCCCTCCTCGACGAAAACCTCGGCAACCCGCTTGCCGATGCCGCTCGTGCCGCCGGTGATGATCGCGACCTTGCCGTCGAGCATTGCCATCGTCCGTCTCCGATGAGGCCGTTCCGTTCTGCTTAGCAATTTTTTTGCTGCCGTTCCAATCGGGTCCGCGGCATGGGTTTCATCACGCAAATGTTGATGCCGACTCGGCCGTCGTGGCAGAGAGCGCCGTCATGCTGGCCCGCCGATCCTTGCTCGCGTCTTCCGCCGTCCTGGCGTCGCTCGGCGCGTCAACCGCCCGCGCGACCGATAGCTTCGTCGGCTTCGTCGCCGGACTCCGGGCTGACGCGCGCCGAAGCGGCATCTCCGATTACACCTTGCAACAGGCGCTCGGCGGCTTGCAGCCGAATGCCAAGGTGCTCGAGCTCGACCGGCACCAGCCAGAGTTCACCATGACCTGGGACCGTTATCGCGCGACGCGGGTGTCGGACCAGCGGATCGCCAACGGGCGCGACGCGCTGCGGCAGTCCCGCGCCTGGGTGCAGGCAGCGTCGTCGCGGTTCGGCGTCGATCCAGGGATCATCGTCGGCATCTGGGGGCTCGAGTCCAATTACGGCGGCTACACCGGCGGCTTCGGCGTGGTGGAGGCGCTGGCCACCCTGGCCTGGGAAGGCCGCCGGGCAAGCTTCTTCCGGCCCGAGCTGATGAGCGCGCTACGCATCCTCGACCACGGCGACGTCAGCGCGCCGCGCATGACCGGCAGCTACGCCGGGGCCATGGGGCAGCCGCAATTCATGCCGAGCTCCTACCTGCGCTACGCGGTCGACCTCGACGGCGACGGGCGGCGCGACATCTGGGACAGCAGCGCCGACGTGCTCGGCTCCATCGCCAACTACCTCGCCCGCTCCGGCTGGCGGCCGGGCGAGCCGTGGGGGCAGGCGGTGCGCGTGCCGGCCGATTTCGACGCGTCGCTGGCAGGTCGCGAGAACCGGCGTTCGCTCGGCGAGTGGATGCGCCTCGGCGTCGCGCCCGGCCGTGGCGGCCGGTTCGCGCGCCCCGACGCGCCGGCGGCGCTGGTGATGCCGGACGGCGCCGGCGGCGAGGCGTTCGTCACCTTCGCCAATTTCGCGGTCATCCGCCGCTACAATCCCTCGGATTTTTACGCGCTGGCGGTCGGCCTGCTCGGCGACGCGGTCGCCGGATGACGTGAGGCGCGCGCTGCTGATGTTGCCGCTCGCGCCGGCGCTCGCGCTAGCCGGCTGCGGCTGGTCCGGCTCGGTGCCGAAGCGGCAAGCGCAGCCGCACTACGTTCTGGGCACCGCCTATCAGGCGGGCGGCGTGTGGTACTATCCCTCGCAGAGTTTCAACGCCGAGGAGACCGGGCTTGCCGCGATCCAGCCCGACCGGCATCCCGCGCTCACCGCCGACGGCGAGACGTTCGATCAGACGGTCCTCGCCGGCGCACATCAGACGCTGCAGCTCCCCTGCATCGTCCGGCTCACCAACCTGGAGAATGGCCGCGCCATCACGCTGCGGCTCAACGATCGCGGTCCTGCTTCGCCCGCGCGCGCGGTGGCGGTCACTCGGCGCGCCGCGACGTTGCTCGGTTTCGCCGGGGCAGGGGTGGCGCGCGTGCGGTTGACGGTGCTCGGCGGCCCAAGCCGGGCGGTGGCAACGGCGCTGCGGGGCGAGGCGGCCGACCGGCTCGACATCGCCTCGGCGCCGCGCGGCGCGGTGGAGCAGGTCGATCTGCCGCCGCCAGCCGGGGTGACGCAGGCGGCATCCGCACCGCGCGCGTTTTCCGTCCCGTTCGCGTCGGCAGCCGAATCGCTGCAACCCGTGCTAGAGAACGTACCTGACCGGCTGCCGGAAACCGTGACCCAATCGGCACCGGAACCGGGGTCGCTCTACGTGCGGATGGGGGTGTTCAGCCGGCGGGAGTTCGCCGAACGGCAGCGGGCGCGGGCCGCCGGGCTCGGCGCGGCCATCGAGGCCAGTCGGGTCGGGCGCAGCGAGACGTTTCTTGTCCGCATCGGGCCGATCGACGACGTGGCGGAGGCAGACCGGGTGCTGCGACAGGTGATCCGCGACGGCATCCCGGACGCGCGGATCGTGGTGGAATAGGAGCCTCTGGCGATGCTCAATCGTCGTCTGCTGCTGCTGAGCGGCGTCGCGATGGCCGGTTCAGGCCCGGCGCTCGCGCAGCGCCGCGCTGGGCACGCCGGCGGCAAGGGCAAGGGAAAGGAAGCGGGGCCGGTCGGAACGCCGGCCAACACGCCTGTCGGCCCGGTCGACACGGCGGCGCGCTGGGCCTTCGTCGCCGACTTCACCAGCGGCGCCACATTGCTCGACAAGGACGCCGACGCGGCGATGCCGCCCTCGTCGATGACCAAGCTGATGACCGCCTATCTCGTGTATCAGGCGCTGAAGGACGGCAAGCTGCGACTCACCGACGAACTGCCGGTGTCCGAACTCGCCTGGCGGATGGGCGGGTCGAAGATGTTCGTGCAGATCGGCACCAGCGTGAAGGTGGAGGATCTGATCCGCGGCATGATCGTGCAGTCGGGCAACGACGCCTGCATCGTGCTGGCCGAGGGTATCGCCGGCTCGGAGGAAGGCTTCGTCGCGCTGATGAACACCAAGGCCAAGCAACTCGGCCTGAGCAACAGCAACTTCCGCAACAGCACCGGCTGGCCGGACCCCGACCACCGCATGTCCTGCCGCGACATCGCCACCCTGGCCAAGCGGATCATCCAGGACTTCCCGGACGACTACCACTATGACTCGGACAAAACGTTCAGATACAACAATATCGAGCAGGAGAACCGCAATCCGCTGGTGCAGAAGGGCACGGCGGACGGGCTGAAGACGGGGCACACCGAGGAGGGCGGCTTCGGGCTGGTCGCCAGCAGCCTGCGCAATGGCCGGCGGGTGATCATCGTGCTCAACGGCATGACCTCGATGCACCAGCGTGCCGAGGAAGGCGAGCGGATCATGGATTGGGCGTTCCGCGAGTTCGAGGACGTCACCTTGTTCAGCGCCGGCGACGTGGTGGAGCGGGTGCCGGTGTGGCTCGGCAGCAGCCCGAGCGTGCCGCTGGTCGGCGGGCGCGACCTCATCGTCACCATGCCCCGCAACTGGCGCAAGGACGCCAACGTCGCGGTGCAATATGATGCCCCGCTCCGCGCCCCGGTCGCCAAGGGCGACCAGCTCGGCAAGCTCGTGGTCTCCGGCCAGGGCGTGCCCGCGATGGACGTGCCGCTGCTCGCGGGCGCGGACGTGCCCAAGCTCGGCCTGCCGGGGCGCGCGATCGCGGTGCTTTCGCATTACGTGACGGGGAGCTGAGCTGGCCGCGCGCTTTGTCACCCTCGAAGGCGGGGAGGGCGCCGGCAAGTCCACCCAGGCGCGGTTGCTGGCGGACGCGCTCGCCGCGCGCGGGCGCCCGGTGCTCCTTACCCGCGAACCGGGCGGCTCGCCGGGAGCCGAGCGCCTGCGATGCTTGCTGCTGGCAGGCGAGGCTCGTTTCGCCCCGCAAGCCGAGACCCTGCTGCATTTCGCCGCCCGCGCCGACCACCTCGAGTGCACCATCCTGCCGGCGCTGGCGGCGGGTTTCTGGGTAGTGTGCGATCGCTTCACCGATTCCACCATGGCCTATCAGGGCTACGGCCTCGGAGCGGACCGGGCGTTCATCGCGCGGTTGACGGAGATGATCGGCGTTGCCCCGCAGCTGACCCTTGTGCTGCAGGTGAGCGAAGCCGTCGCCGTTGCCAGATTGCGGCACCGGGGTGTCCGGCCCGACCGCTACGAGCGGCTCGACCCGGCCTTCCATACGCGCGTGCGGGCCGGGTTCCGTGCTATTGCCGAAGCCGAGCCCGCACGGTGCCGGCTCATCGACGCCGACGGCACGGCAGCGGAGGTCCATTGGCGCGTATTGCGTGCCGTCCACGAGGCGCTCGGGGCCGATGACCGCGCTTGAGCCGCGCGCGAACCCGCTCCTCGTCGGGCAGCAGGCGGCGGAGGCCGTGTTGCTGGACGCGCTCGGCTCGCGGCGCATGCATCACGCCTGGCTGCTGACCGGACCGTCCGGGATCGGCAAGTCAACGCTCGCCTTCCGCTTCGCGCGCCGGCTGCTCGCCGGCGGCACCAATTGCGACAGCCTGGCCCTTGACCCGGCGGACCCGGTGTTCCGGCGCGTCGCCGCGGGCTCGCACGCCGATCTCGAGACCTTGGAACGCACGATCAATCCGCGCACCGGCAAGCTGCGGACGGAGATCTCCGTCGACGACGTGCGCCGGTCGCAGGCCTTCATGCGGCTCACGCCGGCGGAGGGCGGCTGGCGGGTGCTGGTGGTCGATCGGGCGGACGAATTGAACCGCAACGCCGCCAATGCCCTGCTGAAGACGCTGGAGGAGCCGCCGCCGCGCGCCGTCCTGCTGATGGTGTGCGATGCGCCGGGCCGCTTGCTGCCGACCATCCGCAGCCGCTGTCGCCGGCTGCCGCTGGCACCGCTGGCGACGCCGGAGATGGAACGGCTGCTGGCGCTTTACCTGCCGGCGTTGGGCGAAGCCGACCGGGTTCGCCTGGCCACCCTCGCCGAAGGCTCGCCGGGCCGCGCGCTGCTGCTCGCCGACGAGGACGGCTTGCGCCTTGCCGGCCTTGTCGCGCGCGTGTTGGCGGATGCGCCGCACCTGGAACCGGCGCGCGGGTTCGATGTCGCCGACGCGCTCGGTCGTGCCGAGGGAGCATTCGCGACGTTCATGGACCTGCTGCGCGCGTCGCTCGCCGCCGCGATGCGCGACGTGGTGCGCGGGCGCGGCGGTCCGGAACAGGCGCGGCTCGTCGCCTCGCGTCCCCTTGCGGCCTGGGGCGACGTGTGGCACGCGCTGACGCGGTTGCAGGACGAGACTGAGCGCTTCAACCTCGACAAGCGCCAAGCGATACTTTCCAGCATGGACCTGCTCCGGGGCTCCGCACCAGGCTTGCAATGAAACCGCGCTACTACGTCACCACCCCGATCTACTATGTGAACGGCGCCCCGCATATCGGCCACGCCTACACCAGCGTCGCGGCCGATGTGCTGGCGCGCTGGAAGCGGCTGGACGGGTACGACGTGTTCTTCCTCACCGGCACCGACGAGCACGGCCAGAAGGTCGAGGCGGCGGCCCGCGACGCGGGGCTCGACCCGCAATCGTACACGGACGCCGTGTCGGCGGATTTCCGCGACATGGCGGTCAAGATGGAGATCAGCTTCGACCAGTGGATCCGTACCACCGAAGAGCGGCACAAGCGCTCCAGCCAGGCGCTCTGGCAGCGCATCGCGGCGTCGGGGGACATCTATCTCGGCCATTACGAGGGCTGGTACGCGGTGCGCGACGAGGCGTTCTACGAGGAGAGCGAACTCGTCACGCGCCCCACCGGCGGCAAGCTCGCGCCATCCGGGGCGCCGGTGGAATGGGTGCGCGAGCCGTCGTATTTCTTCCGGCTGTCGGCCTGGCAGGACCGGCTGCTCCGCTTCTACGAGGAGCATCCGGACTTCATCGCCCCGCAATCCAGCCGCAACGAAGTCCTGAGCTTCGTGCGCGGCGGCTTGCGCGACCTTTCGGTCAGTCGCACGAGCTTCAAATGGGGCATCCCGGTGCCCGGCGATCCGGACCACGTCATGTATGTCTGGCTGGACGCGTTGAACAACTACGTCACCGCCTGCGGCTTTCCCGATGAGGCGGCCCCGCTCTGGCCGTTCTGGCCCGCGGACCTGCACGTGATCGGCAAGGAGATCATCCGCTTTCACGCCGTCTACTGGCCCGCGTTCCTGATGTCGGCCGGGCTGCCCACCCCGAAACGGGTCAGCGCCAACGGCTGGTGGGTCGTGGAAGGCGAGAAGATGAGCAAGTCGCTCGGCAACGTGCTGGAGGCGCGCGAACTCGCGGCGCGCTACGGGGTCGACCAGGTGCGCTACTTCCTGCTGCGCGAGAAGCCGTTCGGCGCCGACGGCAACATCAGTCGGCAGGCGCTGATCACGCGCATCAACGTCGAGCTGGCCAACGACCTCGGCAACCTCGCCCAGCGATCGCTGTCGCTGATCGCCCGCAATTGCGGCGGCGCGCTGCCGGGCAGGGGAGTGTGCACGGACGACGATGCCGCGCTGCTCGCGGCAGCCCGCGCGCTCCCGGAGGGTTTGCGCGACCGGATCGACCGCCAGCTGTTCCATGACGCGCTCGAGGAGGTCTGGAAGGTCGTCCGCGCCGCCAACGGGTATATCGACCGCCAGGCGCCCTGGGCGCTGAAGCGCACCGACCCGGCACGCATGGCCTCGGTGCTGCGCGTTCTGGCCGACACCCTGCGCGTCGTGGCAACCGTGCTGCAGCCGTTCATGCCGGGCTCCATGATGCGGATGCTCGACCAGTTGGGCGTGCCGCCGGACGCTCGCACGCTTGCCGCCCTCGGCGATCCGATCGCGGACGGAGCCAAGCTACCCGAACCGCAGGGCGTGTTCCCACGCTATGTCGAGCCAGCTTCGTAGGCCGCTGATGCTGATCGATTCGCACTGCCACCTCGACTACTACTCGGACACCGAGCTGCCGGACATCTTGCGCCGGGCCGCCGAGGCCGGCGTGGGCGAGGTGGTGACGATCGGCACCCGGCTGGCGCAAGCGGCGTCGTCGAAGGCGCTCGCGGAGGCGCATCCGCACGTATGGTGCACCGTCGGGGTCCATCCGCATCACGCCGCGGAAGCCGAGTTGCCGACACCGGAGGCGCTGGCCGCTCTTGCGGACCACCCGAAGGTCGTCGGCATCGGCGAGTCCGGTCTCGATTATTTCTACGACAAGGCGCCCCGGCCGGTGCAGCAGGCGAGTTTCCGCTTGCATATCCAAGCCGCGCGGATGGCCGGTGTGCCGCTTGCCATCCACGCGCGCGACGCGGATACGGACATCGCCGAAATCCTGCGGACCGAACGCGATGCAGGTGGGGATTTCGAGTTCCTGCTGCATTGCTTCAGCTCCGGCCGCGCGCTCGCCGAGGCGGCGGTGGCGATGGGCGGCCACATCAGCTTTTCCGGCATTCTGACGTTCCCGAAATCGTCGGAATTGCGCGACATCGCCCGCGATATTCCAGCGGAGCGTTTGCTCGTGGAGACGGATGCGCCCTATCTCGCGCCGGTGCCGTTCCGCGGCAAGCGTAACGAACCTGCCTGGACGGCGCATACCGCCAAGGTGCTGGCCGGGCTGCGAGGGATGCAGCCGCAAGCGGTCGCCGACCTGACCACGGCCAACTTCCGTCGCCTGTTCCCCAAGGCCGCCTGAACGGATGCGGGTGACGGTGCTCGGTTGCGGCGGCTCCACGGGCGTTCCGTCGATCGGCGGAACCGACGGCGCGGGAGATTGGGGCTGTTGCGATCCCGCGGAGCCGCGCAACCGTCGCACCCGGGCGAGCATCGTCATCGAGGCGGCGTCGGGCCAACGGCTTCTGGTGGATACCGCGCCCGACATGCGGACGCAGCTGCTTGCCTGCCGCGTGCCGTCGATCGAGGCGATCTTGTTCACGCACGCGCACGCCGATCATATTACAGGGCTGGACGACGTGCGCGTGCTCAACCGGATCGTCAACCGCCCGTTGGACGCATTCGGCACCAAGACGACGCTCGACGAGATCACGCGCCGGTTCGAATACGCGTTTCTTCCCTGGCAGCCGCCCGGCTTCTTCCGACCGGTGCTGGTGCAGCATCACGTCGGTCCGGGCGAAACCGTGACGGCAGCCGGCCTCGATGTCCGGCTGTTCAGCCAGGACCACGGTTTCGTCCGGTCGCTCGGCTTGCGCGTCGGTGGGTTCGGCTATTCGACCGATGTCGTTACCCTGGATGAGACGGCGTTCGCGGCCCTCGAAGGTGTCGATACGTGGCTGGTGGGGTGTTTCCAACGAGCGCCGCACAGCACGCATGCGCATCTCGCGCGCGTGCTGGAGTGGGCCGAGCGGGTCCGGGCGCGGCGCACCGTGCTGACGCACATGGGCAATGATCTCGACTGGGCCTGGATAGGCGCCAATCTACCCGGCGGCGTCGAGGCCGCATTCGACGGCATGGTGCTTGATATGGCGGGTTAGGTTCGGCTCCGACCGGTTTCGCCGTTTGCTCGACCGATAAGCCGAACGCTGACGCCGGGAACGCTGTAATCCGAATGCTAAGCGGGCTCGAGTTCACGCGTGCGCTCGGAACGCGGGGTCGTTACGGGCCGCGGCATCACCGGGATCAAGCAGGCCGGTAGCGGGCGTCGGCCACAGCCGCCCTGCGTGACAGGAGGCACGTCGGTCGGCCGAGGCACGTTCCCGTCAGGTGCCGACCCATTGTCCCGGCCGGCGACAAATAATTCGCGGACTGCGAGCAGGAGAGGCACGCCGAAAGTCAGTGACCCGCTTAGGACGACCTGCAGTGCCGGTTGCATCGAGATTTCCTCCGTTCGGCTTGCGGCGATCCTAAAGCGGCGAAGCCGAGACTGGAAAGGCTCGTTATATAACTTCCATAATATCCCTTCTGCGGCATTCGGGCGCTCCGCTTCGGTGAACGGCGCGAGCTTCCCGCGCGCGCGCCGGCTCGCGTCCGGGTTCCACAGTATCACGGTAGCGAGTAGGATTGGCGCCGAAGCCGGCTCACCAGCCATCTCGTTAGGTTCTTGCGTCAGAACACGCCCATCGCCAGCCCGGCCGCCAGGGCGCTGCCGGCGTCCTCGCAGCGGCGAAGATCGTCGGGCGCGATGGTCTTCGGCGCGAGGATCGCTTCCGGCGTTTGGGCGCGCGTGCATACGATGAGCGGTTCCGCCACCATTCGCAGCCGCCATCCCGTCGCGATGCGGGCGATCTGACGGGCGGCGTTCTGACCGTCGCTGCCGGCGCAGACCAGCGTGGCGTACGGGCGGCCCTCGATCCGTTCGAGGGCGGGGTAGTAGGTGCGGTCGAAGAAATGCTTCATCACCCCGGCCAACGCGGCCAGGTTCTCGGGTGTCGCGAAAACATAGCCGTCGGCCTCGAGCACGTCGGGCGGCTGGGCCTGATCCGCGCGGAGCAACCGCGTTCGGACCTCCGCCTCCTTGCTCGCCCCGGCGGCGGCGGCCTCCGCCATCTGGCGGGTTCCCCCGGTCGCTGAGTGGAACACGATCAGCAGCGTGCGCATTCCGGCCTCCGCGTGCCGATTTACCGCCTTGCCGCGACGCAAGGCGGCGCGTTAAGCCCGGACATGCCCGATACGCCCGAGGCGGAACTCCGCCGGTTGCTCGCCATCATGTCCGCCCTGCGCGATCCCGCGACCGGCTGCCCGTGGGACAAGGCGCAGAGCTTCGCGACGATCGCACCCTACACGATCGAGGAAGCATACGAAGTCGCCGACGCCATCGCCCGGCACGACCTCGCCTCCTTGCCCGACGAGTTGGGCGATCTGCTGTTCCAGGTGGTCTATCACGCGCGCTTGGCGGAGGAAGCCGGGCTGTTCGGGTTCGCCGAGGTCGCCAGCGCCATCAGCAACAAGATGGTAAAGCGACATCCGCATGTGTTCGGCGACGAGGCGATGCGCGATGCCGTCGCGCAAACCGCCTCCTGGGAGGCGCAGAAGCGGGCCGAACGCGCCGGGCGCCAGGAGAACGGCACGCTCGCGGGCATCCCGGTCGGCCTCCCTGCCCTCACGCGCGCCCTCAAGCTGACAGCTCGCGCCGGCCGGGTCGGCTTCGACTGGCCGGACCCGCAAGCCGTGCTGGAGAAGCTCGATGAGGAGGTGGCGGAATTGCGGGCGGAACTCACCGATGCCGATCCGGCGCGACTGGCCGACGAGATCGGCGATATGCTGTTCGTGGTCGCCAATCTCGCCCGCAAGCTCGATCTCGACCCCGAGGCGTGCCTGCGCCAAGCGAACGACAAGTTCACACGCCGCTTCCAGGGCGTCGAGCAACGACTTGCTGCGGCGGGAAAGGCTCCCGCGGACGCCTCGCTTGATGAAATGGAGCACGAGTGGCGCGCGGTGAAGGCCGCGGAAACCTGATCGCGTTGCGTCACCCGACGCCGCAGCTGGCTCGGGCCGCTCAGCAGATGCGGATCCGGTGCAGCATCACGCGCTTGTCGCCGGGCGGGATCAGCATGATCCCGGGCTTCTCGGCGAACTCGCCGTCGAAATCCTCCGGGCTGGCGAACCCGTGCCACGGTTCGATGCAGAGAAAGTCGCCGCCCTGCTTCGACCAGATGCCGAGCTGGCCGAAGCCTTCCCACGACAACTCGATCGTCGGCGCGCCCGGCGCGGCGTAGCGCAGCGAGCGGCTTTCGGGTTGTTGCAGGATCACCGCGTCGGCGGCGAACAGGGACGGGTCGAGCCGCAGCGTGCGCCCCTCGATCGGCGAGGGCAGCGGCTCCGACGTCAGCAGGCCATCCTGCAAGCGACGGATCGGTTCGGGCTCGGGCGCCTCGAACTCGAGCTGGTGCGCGTCCTTCTCCACGCCTTCGGCGAGCGGCCAGGCGAACGCGGGGTGCGCCCCGGCCGAGGCGGGCAGCGTCTCGCGGCCGGTGTTGCTGACCGTGTAGGTGATCTCGAGCGCGTCGTCGGCGAGCACGTAGGCGACCTCGAAGCGGAACGCGAACGGGTAGTGCGCGCGCGTATCGCCGTCGTCGTGCAGCGCCAGCCGGCAGGTGGTCGCGGTGCGCCGCAGCCAGGCGAAGCGGCGGTCGCGCGCGAAGCCGTGCTGCGTCATCGGGTAATGCTGGCCCCTGTGGCGCAACACGTCACCCTTGAGGCGGCCGACGATCGGAAACAGCACCGGCGCATGGCGGGGCCAGACGGGCGCGGCCTGCCAAAGCAGCTCCTCGTCCTCGGCATCGCGCAGCGAGCATAACTCGGCGCCGTCCGCCTTGATGGTCGCGCTCAGGTAGCCGTTCTGCAGGACGTGCCGGTCCTTCATGTTTCCCTCAGGGGCTAATCCGCAAGCATCTCCCACGGACCGCCGCCGTCGGGTCGGCGTCCCTCCGGCGACCGCGGAACCTCATCCGTGCTGCTCGAAGCGCGCCCGGTCGGCCGGCAGCAGGCGCACCGTCACATGGATCGCCGCGTCCTCGTCATGCCGCTTGACCACCTCGCCGTGCTGATACAGCCAAGCCAGGCGGGCGCCGTCCGCTGGTGGGATCGCGTAATCGGCGACCTCCATGCCGGCCGCGATGCGCGCGTCGATGGCGGCCAGCAGACCGTCAAGCCCCTCCCCGGTGACCGCCGAGACCGGGACGGAACCGGGCCGCGCCGGCACGGCCGCCACGCCGCCGAGCAGGTCCGCCTTGTTGAGCACCTCGACGATGCGATCGGGCCAGTGCGGATCGAGCGTGCCCTCCTTGGCCATGCCGTCAAGCACCGCGATCACGTCGGCACGCTGGGCGGCGCTCTCCGGGTGCGCGGCGTCGCGCACATGCAGGATGACGTCGGCCTCTGCCACCTCCTCGAGCGTGGCGCGGAACGCGGCGACCAGTTCGGTCGGCAACTCGCTGATGAAGCCGACCGTGTCGGACAGGATCGCGCGCCGGCCCGACGGCAGCCGCAGCCCGCGCATCGTCGGATCGAGCGTCGCGAACAACTGGTCGCGCGCCGTGACTTCGGCGCCGGTCAGCGCGTTGAACAGCGTGGACTTGCCCGCGTTGGTATAGCCGACCAGCGCGACCACCGGGAACGGCACCCGCCGCCGCGCCGAGCGATGCAGGCCGCGCGTGCGCCGCACCTGCTCGAGATCCTTCCTCAGCCGCACGATGCGGTCGCCGATCAGCCGCCGGTCCGCCTCGATCTGCGTCTCGCCGGGGCCGCCCAGGAAGCCGAAGCCGCCGCGCTGCCGCTCGAGGTGGGTCCAGGACCGCACCAAGCGGGAACGCTGGTAGTCGAGATGGGCGAGCTCGACCTGCAGGCTGCCTTCCCGGGTGCGCGCCCGCTCGCCGAAAATGTCGAGGATCAGCCCGGTGCGGTCGATGACCTTGCAGGCCCAGGCCCGTTCGAGGTTGCGCTGCTGCACCGGGCTCAGCGCCGCGTCGACGATCGCCACCGTGACGCCTGCCTCGGCGAGCGCGCCGGCCTGGTTGGCGACCTGGCCCTCGCCGAACAACGTCGAAGGTCGCCGCTTGCGCAACGGCAGGATGGCCGAGTGCACGATGACGAGGCCGATCGACGCCGCAAGCCCGACGGCTTCGGCCAGCTGCGCCTCGCCTGCCCGCGTCGCGTCCTGCCGGTCGGTGCGTTCCCACGGCAGGATGACGGCGGCTCGCGTCGGCGCGTCGGCGACGCCGTTCAGCCCGTGACCGGCGCCGTCGATTTCACTCGCTGTCGGCAGTTGCGGCCTCCCGCATGGCGCCCAGCGTGCTCTCCGTGCGCGCCGGCGTGGCGGCGGCGCCGGCCACGCTCGCGGGATCGAACAGCTGGATCGGCGCCCCCGGCATCACGGTGCTGATGGCGTGCTTGTAGACGAGCTGCGTGTGACCGTCCCGACGCAGCAGCACGGAGAAATTGTCGAACCAGGTGATGATCCCCTGGAGCTTGACGCCATTCACCAGGAACACGGTGACGGGCGTCTTGTTCTTCCGCACATGGTTCAGGAACACGTCCTGGACATTCTGTGCTTTCTCAGTTGCCACGGTCTTATCCTTCTTGTTGAAGTTGTTGCTTGTTTGTCTCGCCGACACTCGTGGCGCGCGTGCCGACGCCGCCACACTGCATTAGCCGAACTCGCCTAGGCAAGCGCACGAAGCCGTGCGGCGAGGCCGCGCGCGTGCTCGAAGTGGAGATCAGGCCGCGCCCGCTCAACCCCGCCGTCATGCGACGCGTCGCCGACCAGCACCGCGGTGACCCCGGCCGCGCGCGCGGCCACCATGTCGCTCGCCGTGTCGCCCAGATACCATACACCCCTCTCGGCTGCCGCGTTCATCCGCGCCAGCGCAAGCAAAATCGGGGCCGGATCGGGCTTGTCCGCTGCCGCGTCCCCTGCCCCGACCACGGCCGCGAACCGGGACGCCCACCCGAGATGCGCCACCTCGGCGCGCAGGAACGAGCCGCGCTTGTTCGAGACGACGCCCTGCGGCCACGCCTTGCCTGCCTCCAAGGCGTCGGCCGCGCCCGGCATCGGCGTGACGTGATCGAGGTGGTCTTCCGAGAACGTGCCGTAGAAGATCTCGCGCGCGCGCCGCCACTCGCCACCGAACAGCGCGGGGAACGCCTCCTTGACCGAGACGCGCGCGCGCCGCCGGGTCTCGTCCACGGTCCAGGGAGGCATGGCGAAGGCGGCGAAGGCGGCGTTCATCGCCGCGGTGATCCCGACCCAGCCGTCGACCAGCGTGTTGTCCCAGTCCCACAGCAACATCCCCGGCCGCTGCATCCGGGTCAGGCCGCGTTCCGCCCGTCGCCCCTGACGTGGCGCGCGAACAAGGCGAACAGGTCCCGCGTCACCGGACCCACCGTACCGTCGCCCACCGGCGCGCCGTCGAGCTTCACCACGGGGCGCACGTAGCTGGTCGCACTGGTGACGAACGCCTCGCGCGCCTGTCGCAGTTCGTCGGCGCTGAACGCACGCTCCTCGAAGTCGATGCCGGCTGCCTCCATAAGCGCCATCAGCGCCCCCCGCGTGCAGCCGGGCAGGATGATCTGGTCGAGGTGACGGGTGCGCAGGACACCGTGGTGATCGACAATCCACGCCGTCGTCGCGGCCCCTTCGGTCACCATGCCGTCCGCGTCGACGAGGATCGCCTCGGACGCGCCCTGCTCCCGCGCCGCCTGACGCGCCAGCACATTCGGCAGCAATCCGACCGACTTGATGTCGCAGCGTGCCCAACGCTGGTCGGGCTGGGTGATCGCCGCCGTCGCCCACGTCGCGACGTCGGCCGGGAACGGCGCCAGGCGGCGCGTGGTGACGACGACGGCGGGCGGCACCGGCCTGGCCGGGAACGGGTGGTCGCGCCAGGCAACCCCGCGGGTCACCTGGATGTAGACCAGCCCATCCCGCACGCGGTTGCGCGCGACGACTTCGCGCATCACGAGCTTCAGAGAGGCGGCGTTCATCGGCGCGGCGAGGCGGATTTCAGCGAGCGAGCGCTGCAGCCGGGCGAGATGGCGGTCCTCGTCGAGGAAGCGACCGCCGTTGATGAGTACCACCTCGTACACGCCGTCGGCGAACTGGTAGCCGCGATCCTCGATGTTCACCGAAGCGTGGCGCTGCGGCGCGTAGCGTCCGTTGACGTAGGCGACACGGCTCATGCGGGTCGGCTCCGGTGATGTTGCGATGCAATATAGCGCCGGATGCGCCGCGGGCCACCTTCTTCCGCCGCCGCCGCTCACAACGCGGCAAGACGTCACACCGCCGTCAGGTCGCCACGGCCTTGATGCGGGCGGCCCGGTCGGCGCCGAGACGCCAGGCCGCGGCGTCAAGCGCGGGACGACACTTGGCGGCGAGCGCCGTCCGGTCCACGTCCTCGACAATCTTCATGCCCGCCGCACGCAGTTGCGCGATGCCGTCTCGCTCGCCGCGCGCGGCCGCGTCGCGGGAGGCTTGCGCCCCGATGCGGCTGCACGAGATCAAGGCGGCCCGCTGCGCGTCGCTCAACTCGTCCAACAGGTCCCGCGACGCGAGGAAGAACGCGGCGCTGTAAACATGCCCGGTGAGACTGAGGCAGCGCTGAACCTCGTTGAAATGCGCGGACAGGGTCGTCGCCACCGGATTTTCCTGCGCCTCGAACCGGCCGGTACGCAGCGCCTCGTAGAGTTGCGGAAACGGCAGCGTTTCTGGCGCGGCGCCGAGTGCGCGAAACCCTTCGACCATCACGGCCGATTGCGGCACGCGAATGTGCAGGTCAGCGAGATCCCCGGTCCCCCGGACCGGACGATTGGCGGTCACATGCCGCAAACCGTTCTCGCCCCAAGCGAGCAAGTGCATGTCCTTGGCGCGAAGGATGTCCGCGAACTCGGCGCCGATCGGGCCGTCGAGCGTCGCGCGGGCATGGTTGGCGTCACGGAACAGGAACGACGCGTCCAGCAAGCCGAGTTCCGGAACGAGGGCGGCAACGACGTTGGACGTGGCGAAGACGAGGTCGACGATGCCTGCGATGCAGGCCTGAACCACCTCTATTTCGCCGCCGAGTTCGCCGTTCGCGTGGACCTCGAACTGTATCGTGTCGGCGAGTTCAGGGTTCGCCGCAGCGGCCTCCGCAAAGCCCGTACAAGCCTGACCCAGCGACGAGTTGAGAGGGGTCACGACGCCCAGCCGTACAACCCGGCGGCGTTGACCGGCTCGGGATGGCGACGGCGCAAGCAAGCGCCCTGCCACCCCACCGAGGCCGGCGGCCAACGTCAATCGCCGGGTGCACACGTTCTTCATTGACTGTTGGATCCGGAGCTCTGGTCGTCCGTGACAATCGCCGGAAAACCTGAAAATCGGGTGAATGCGAAACGACGCCACCACAGTCGTCGCATTGGCGGCAGGCGAGCGCCGGGAGCGATCGCCGTCGAAAGGCGCGGCGATCGCCAAACCAAATGCGATCGTCTCAAAATTAACATCACCGCAACCCAAGCCGGTTAGACTTCGCCAATCGATCCTGGAAACCCGCGATGGCCGGCTGCACGCCCCGAAAGCACGCGAGAGATCGGCTGGCAGCGGTCCTCCCATCCCTGCGGGCGACGCTGCCCGGCGGATTGCCATGACGAGCTTGGCGGGAGTCGGGTGCGATTCCAGAACCATGCGCACCGTGCGTACTGCGGGCACCCTGTTCCCGGCGAGAGCCCGTATCCTGAGCGGCTTTGTCGCCCTGGTGGCGCTCCAGCTTGGCGTGGCGGCTGTTGTATGGCGTGCCGACCGGCAACTTGATGTTTCGATCGCGCAAGACGCCCAAGCCGAGGCGACCGGGCTCCGGCTTGCGCAAACGCAGGCGATGATCGGCCAAGCCCGGCAGGACTTGTCCAACTACATCCGCACCGGGGCAGTCGTTGACCGCTCGGCGGTGGACGCGAGCTTGGCCAAACTGTCGGCAGCGATATCGGACGGTCCCGCACAGGACGCGACGCTCGACAACCGCACCCTGCTCGCGCCGATCGACAACGAGCGCGCGGCATTCACCGCGGTCATGCAAGCAGCCGAGCGACGGCGCGCAGCGCTCGCCGACCTGGCCCAGGCCTGCGCCAGCCTGGAGAACGTGACGTTCGCGATCACGCAGGAACTCTCGCGCGCGGCCGACAGGAATGCCGTCGATGCCGGTCTCACGTTCATCGCCACCGTCAACCCGCTTTCCATCGCGGGAGGCCACTACGCACTGACCGAAGAGTCCCGGGATGCCGAGATCGCCCGTGCCGACCTCAGACTGGCGCGCGACCGGCTCGCCGCGCTGCGAATTGCCGCGGACCCCGCGCCGCGGCGGCTGCAACACTTGCTTGCCGCGGGATCGACCGCGTTGGACGTGCTCGATAACGCCCTCGCGTCCGTGTCGAACTCGCTTGAATTGCGCGCGCGCACGCTGTCGGCGCTCGACGGTGCGGTCGGCAACATGGCGGATACGGTCGCGGCACTTTCCAAGACGATCGCGGCGCGACGAGAGTTGCGGCGGCACGAGATGCTCGTCGCCCGTACCACGTTGGGCTACACCGTCATCGCCGCGACCGCCGGTTCGCTGGCGCTTGGGTTCGCCCTGTCCGGCTTGGTCGGCTCCGAGCGCCGGCGGGCGGCAGCCAAGCTGCGGACGACCAACCAGCGCTTCGACACGGCGTTGAACAACATGTCGCAGGGCCTGTGCCTGTTCGACGAAGCAGGCCGACTCGCGGTCGTCAACCATCGGTTCTGCGAGATCTACGGCTTCCTCCCCGATCAGGTCGCAGTCGGATGCGGCTTCGCCGACCTGCTGCACCTGATGGGCGATGCCGGACATCTTTCACCCGGCGCCTCGCCCGAAGCGCTTGCGGCCGTCTGGGCGGAGCGTCTCGCCCCCCGTCGCGGCGGAGCGATGCTGCAGGAGATCGGCGGCGGCCGCACGGTGGCCATCTCCTATCAAGCGACGGAAGACGGCGGATGGGTGGCCACGTACGAGGACATCACCGAACGCCGGCGTGCCGACGAGCAGATTGCGTTCATGGCGCACCACGACGCGCTGACCCGATTGCCGAATCGCGTGCTGCTGCACCAGCGGATCGAGCAAGCGGTGGCCCAGGCCGGCCGGGGCGCGATCGCGGCGGTACTCGTCCTCGATCTCGACCGCTTCAAGGCGGTGAACGACACGCTCGGACACTCGGCGGGCGACGAGCTACTGCGTGCCGTCGCCGACCGGCTACGCGCCTGCGTGCGCGAGGTCGACACCGTCGCCCGCCTGGGCGGCGACGAATTCGCCATCGTGACGGCGGGGCTGGATCGGCCGGACGATGCCGGTCTCCTGGCCCGTCGCGTCGTCGACGTGCTCAGCCAGCCGTTCGAGCTCGATGGTCATCGTGCCGTGATTGGGACGTGCGTCGGCGTGGCGATCGTACCGGCCGGGGCGTCGCAGGCCGACGGGGCGCAGGCCGACCAGCTGCTCATCAACGCCGATCGTGCGTTGTACCGGGCGAAGTCGGGAGGCCGCGGCACTTATCGGTTCTTCGAGCCGGATATGGACCCGCGGACGCAAGCGCGCGGCGAGCTCGACGTGCGTCGCGCGCTCGGCGCCGACGAGCTGTTCTGCCGGCCGGTCGTCGGCGTGGGAACGGCTTGACCCATCGCGTTCACGCGGCGCGTTCACGGGGACTGCCCCCTGCCCCGCCCGTCGCCGGCGTGGCAAGATCGGCGACGACGCACGGGGAGCAAGCCATGGAACGCAGCACGGACCGTATCCTGACGACACATGCCGGCAGCTTGCCGCGCCCGGCAGCTCTGACCCACCTCTACGCGCAGCGCGCCCGTGGCGAGCCGGTCGATGCGGCGGCAATCGACGAGGCAGGACGCACGGCGTTGCGGTGGGTGGTGCCGAAGCAGATCGAGGCGGGCATCGACATCGGCAACAACGGCGAGCAGCAGCGCGAGGCGTTCTTCCTCTACGTGCGGCACCGCATGAGCGGCTTCGGCGGTGCCTGGAACCGGCGCCCGTTCGCCGACATGGCGCGCTATCCGGGGTATCGCGCGATGACGCAGGCGCAGATGGACGCAACCGAGCATGTCAGCAATCTCGGCGGCGTGCCGAAGGCGATCGGCGAGGTCCATTACCTCGATCGCGCCCTGGTCGAGGCCGAATGCGCCGATTTCGCCGCGGTGCTCGCCGACACCGGCGCGCGCTTCGCCCAGCCGTTCATGACCGCGCCCTCCCCCGGCATCATCGCGGCGGCGATGCTGAACGAGCACTACGACACCGAGGACGCCTATCTCGCCGCCCTCGGCGCGGCGTTGCGCGTGGAGTACGAGACGATCGCGGCGCACGGCTACGTGCTGCAGATCGACGCCCCCGACCTGGCGATGGAGCGGCACGTCACCTACCAGGACCGTCCGCTCGCCGACTTCCTCGGGTTTTCCGAGAAGGTGATCGCCACCATCAACGCAGCACTGGTCAACGTGCCGCGCGAGCACGTGCGGCTGCACGTCTGCTGGGGCAATTACGAGGGGCCGCACGACTGCGACGTGGCCCTGGGCGACATCCTGCCGATGCTTCGATCGGCCCGCGTCGGCGCGCTGGTGCTGCCGTTCGCCAATCCCCGCCACGCGCACGAGTACCGCGCGCTCGCTGGCCTGCCGGACGACCAGCTGGTCGTCGCCGGCGTGATCGACACGGTGACGAACTACGTGGAGCATCCGGAGGTGGTCGCGGATCGCATAGAGCAGGCGGCGCGGTCGCTCGGCGACCCGTCGCGGCTGATGGCCGGCACCGATTGCGGGTTCGACACGTCGGCGGGGCGCGGACGGGTGGCGGAGGACGTGGTCTGGGCGAAGCTCCGCGCGCTCAGCGAGGGTGCCAGGATCGCCTCGGCGCGGCTGTTCGGGGCGCAGGCTTGAAGTCGCCGGGGAGGTAACACGCGGCCGCCGGCGCAACCGGTACCCGCGCCAGTATGTTAGGCGGATAGCCGGCCGGAGCCGAGGAGGAAACCAGCGATGCAGCGTTTTACGGACAAGGTGGTGATCGTGACGGGCGCAGCCTCGGGCCTGGGCGAGGCGACCGCGCGACGATTTTCCGAGGAGGGTGCGAGGACGGTGCTGGTGGATCACCAGCCGGAGGCGGTGAATAAGGTTGCCGCGGAGCTGCCGGCGGATCGCACGATGGCGCAGGTGGCGGACGTTTCCAGTTCGGCCGCGGTCGAGGCGATGGTGCAGGCCGCCGTGGCAAGGTTCGGCCGCCTCGACGTGCTGGTGAACAACGCCGGCGTGCTGGTGTCCGGCGATCCCGCCACCCTCACCGACGAGCAGTGGCGTCGCGTGATGAGCGTCGATGTCGACAGCGTCTTCTACGGCTGCCGCGCCGCGATCCCGCATTTGGAGAAGACGCGAGGCTCGATCGTCAACACCGCCTCGGTCTCCGGCACGGGCGGCGACTGGGGCATGAGCCCGTACAACGCCGCCAAGGGCGCGGTGGTGAACCTGACGCGCGCGCTGGCGCTCGATCTCGGCCGCAAGGGCATCCGCGTCAACGCCGTCTGCCCTACCTTCACGCGCACCGGAATGACCGCCGAAGCACTTGGCGACAAGGCGCTGATCGCGAAGTTCGAGGAGCGCATCCCGCTCGGCCGCATCTGCGAGCCGCACGAGGTTGCCGCCGTGATCGCGTTTCTCGCCAGCGACGACGCCAGCTTCATGACCGGCGCGAACGTGCCGGTGGACGGCGGCGTCTCCGCTTCCAACGGCCAGCCGGCAATGGGCTGAGACGGCCGCTCCCTTCCTGAACCTGGCGGAAGGGAGCGGCAGCCCCGGTCAGCCCATATGCGGCATGGCGTCGGTGAAGCCCGTCACCGCCCCGAATCGCCCGTCGCTTGCCAGCGTGGCGAAATCGGTGCCGCCGAAGAACAGCGGCGCCTGCTCCGTGCCGCCGGCGACCCAGCTGAACCGCACGCGGTCATGGTGCGCCTCGATGCCGCTCGACAGGCGGAAGCGGTAGCCGGGGAAATGCGCCTGCACCGCCGCGATCATCGCGTCGATGGCGTCGTGCCCGGTGCCGTCGCGCTGCGCGTCCTGGTAGCTGCCGGCCTCGCTCCAGGTACGCGCGATGATGTCGCGACGGCGCCCCGCGTCCGTTTCGTTCCACGCCGCAATGTAGCCGGCGACGGTCTCGTTCACTGTGCTCATGTCGGTGCTCCTCTGCTTGCGGGCTCGGCGGCACGTGCCGCTCGCTCCCGTGGCGAGGAAAACCCGGCGTGCAGTCGATTACCTCGCAGGTCATGGATGCAACGAGGCCTACCGCCGCAGCCGCGCCGCGAGGCCGCGTATCGGGCTGGTGACCCGCCACGATGTCGATGCGCGGATCACCTCGATCGTGTTCGCGTGCGCGGCGGCGAGCTCCCGGAAATGCACCACCTGCTCGCGCAACTCCTTCAGTTCTCGCACGTGTTCGCTGAAAAAATTGGTCGCGTGTTCATACATCCTCGGGTGGACCAGCCCCGGCGGCGGTCCGGCGACCGGCGGCCAGAGCCGGGCCAGACGCTCCCAGGCGTGCGTCTCGCGCCGCGCGAACAGCAGCACGTTCTGCAAGTACCACCACTCGCAGTCCGGCTGGTTCCAGAGCAGCGGACGCAGCACGTCGAAGCAGGTAAAGCCCGACAGGTCGAACAGCCGCGCCCAGTAGGCGGGCCATTGCTCGTTGACGTGATCGGTGCCGCCCTGCCCCGGCACTGCGGCCGAAAACAGCACCAGGTCGCCCAGCGCGCAGAGCTCGGCGACGAAGGACGCCGCGCGCAACGACGGCAGATGCTCGGCGACCTCGACCGAGACCACCAAGTCGAATCGCGGCGCGTGGCCGCCGACAGCCTCGACGAGGCTGTCGGCGGCGAGGTCGCAGCCGAGGAACCGCGCCGGGTCGATCAACAGGCGGCCGCGGTCCACATAGGCGCCGTCCAGTCCGAGCACCCGTGATGCACCGAGTTCGAGTGCCGCGCGCAGCCAGGGGCCGACACCGCAGCCGACATCGACGACCGATGTGACCGGAACGCGCCCGAGCAGCGCGGCGAGGACGACGCGCGCCGAGGCGAGGCTGCCGGCGGCCTGGGTGTCGAAGAACGCCGCGGAATACGCGCTGCCGCCCGGCGCGCTCACCCGCTTAGGCTCGCACCGTGCAGCGCGAGTTCGGGGACGAGCTTTCCGCTCGACAACCAATCCTTGGCTGAGCGTCGCTCGAGCACGCGTGCCGCCTCGGCGAAAACGCCCACATGCCTCCATTCGTCGAAGTTGCCGACCAGGTAGAGCGCCCGTCTTGCCCGTGTCGCGGCAACGTTAAGCAGGTTCGGGGAGTCGCCGGCCCAGTTCCTCGAACCTGCCTTGGCGCCTCGTCCGGCCCCAAGCATCAGCATCACCGCCTCTGTCTCCTTGCCCTGGAACGTGTGCACCGTGCCCACACGTGCGTCGATCCATCTCTCTCGGTCAATCGAGGACAGTCCGGGCAGAACACTCTCGGTCTGTTTCAAGAGCGAACGTAGGCGATGCGCCGGCATCCTGAACGGGCAGATGACGTAGACGTCGGGCGCACCCTCCAGAGCGGCACACAGCCGCCCGATCGCGACGGCGATGAGGTGCCCCTCGGCCTGCACCCATTTGTCGGTCGAGGGCGCATCGACGTCGATCCAGGCCGAGGAGCCGAGCACGTCCCGGATCGCCGACTTCTCGGGCGCGGTCCGGAAGACCATGCGATCCGCATAGGCAATTCTGTTGGCGAGATCGAACATCGGCTGCTCGCACCGCCGATGCACGAGTAGCGGCATTCCGGTGATGCGCTCCTCTTGGTTGGCGTTTCCTCGGACGGGAAAACGCCCCTGAATCTCGCTCGCACGGTCCGCGAGCGTCTGAGCGGAGTGATCTGGCGCCGCCCAGCGTGTCACATCCGTCTGATTGCGCTCGAACAGCAGTCGGGTAGTACGCTTCGGCGTGGTCGCCACCGGTTCGATTTGCAGGGGATCGCCGATCACGACGGCGCGGCGGGCTCGCCAGATCGCCCCGACCGCGGCTTGTGGCGACGCCTGCCCCGCTTCGTCGATCAGCAGCCAGCCGATCTCGCCCGCACCGAACCGGTCGAACATGCGGCCGATGGAGGCGAAAGTCGTCGATACCACAGGTACGACCAGGAAAAAGGCGCCCCAATCGGCCGCACTCGGTTTCGGTGCGTCAGGACCCGTTCGGGCCACGGTATGCAACGCTTTCTTGATGGGTTTGGCGGCGGCGATGATGAACGCTCGATGCAGCCGAATCGCGGCGGCGAATGCCGCATCACGCGCGTCGCGGAACGGACCGCCGTTCCATGGCGAGGTCTTCAGCAGCTCATCTTCAGACTGCGACCAGAAGCCCAGCCGGGGCAACGCCGCGCCGCCCATTCTCGACTCCTCGTCTTCGAGTCCGGCGGTGATTTCGGCGATGCGGCGGGAGATGCCCTCGCGATCCCGCAGCGCGGTCGCATAATCGACTTTCCTGCTGTGCTCCTCGGCCAGGGCTGCTGCATGACGCATCTCGGCCGTTCGGGCCGCCGTCCGAGACTCCTCAGCCGTCGCCACCAGCTCACGGGTCTGCGCCTCGTGCGCCCGCCACGATCTCGTACGAAATAGTTTCGCGAGGAACGACGGAGCTATTGACTGTAAAACCGCCGACAGCTTGGTAACCCGTCTCGCCTCCGCAATTTCCCTCGCGCGGTGCGCCTCGACATCCGCCTCGGCCGCCGCACCGGCGCGCGCCGCCGAGGCAAGCTCCCGCTCGGCGATGAGCAGCCGGTCTTGAGCTCGTGGCAGCTGCGTTTCCGCCTCGCGCAGCCGCGCGGACATGGCGCTGAGTTCTTCGAGTTCCGAGCGCAATCGCCGACAGCGTGCCATTGCCTGACGAAACGCGTCGCGCGCCGTGCGCCACGTGTGCTTGGCTTCCGGCGCGCGCGGCGGCGGGTCCACCTCTGCGAGCTTGCTCCGCCGTCTGTCATCTTGATTGTTGGGCCAGCCCACAATGTCGAGCCAATCGCGCAGACCCCAGTCCTGGTCCCACCAGAACGGCTCGAAGAAGGTCCTTCGGTTGTGCGCGTTCCCCAAGCGCGCGGCCATCAAGCCCCAGGCCCGTTCCGCCTCCGGCTTCTCCGGCGCGACATTCAGTACGGCGTTCGCGGTCGGTCCGAAATAGTCAAGCGCGGCGTCCGACCACAGCGAGGCATCGAGAGCCTTGCCGCGGACCGGCAACTCGAGACTGATATTTTCGACCGCGGCATTGTTGCTGCTCGCCACGACCACGGCGCAGTCCATCAGGTCCAGTCCCGCGAGCCCCTTCTCCGGATCGTCGATTTCCGCAAGCCGCTCGGCGCGCGATACCAGCACATGCGCGACGAGATCGCGAAGCAAGGTCGTCTTGCCGGTGCCGGGCGGCCCGTTGATGGCGGCCAGGCCGTCGCGGTGGAGATCGCGCGCGATCGCGTTGACGGCAGCCTGCTGCAGCAAGGTCAGCGGGTGCAGACCCGGACCTGGCCATCGCCCCAGTGGGAACAGCTCCGGTTCCAGCAGCTCCGACAGCCGTTGGCGGTCGGCCAGCGCGTCCCAGGGATTTTGCGGCGGGTTAAGCCCGAGATAGGCGGCGGCGGGCTCGCGGCAGTCGGTCGACCTCGCCCGTTACCCTGAGGAGGTCCGGCAAGTAGAAGCTCGAGAGGATTTCGGCATCCGGAGGGTGCTTGCTGATTGTCTCGATCGAGCAGGGCGTCACCTCCCAGAGCTCCGATGGCACGCATAGCGCGGCCGCGAGCTCGCGCGACGCGTCGCGCAGGTCACGCCAGGTCAGTGACCGGAGGTTTTCGCAGTCCGTCGGTCTCAAGATGTCGGACAACCGGTTCTTGAGATCGAGCTCCTGGGCACTCCAGTCCGTGAACCGAGCCGACGCCCCCGCCGTCAACGCCTGACCGAGCCCCCACGCGAAACTGGCGATGGCGATGCTGTCGGGTGTTAGGATACCGAACTCGTCGAGCACGGCGGTGGCGGCGATCACGTGTCCCCGCATCAGGCGGTCGGTCTCGTCCTCGTCCGCAACGTCCGCGAACGCTGCGTCCAGCCGCTCGAACGATTGCTTCGCCGGTAGCGCGCCCAGCACGACCGCGTGCCACGGGCGAGGGCGCTCCGCCTCGGCGCCGGCGTTCTCGTCCGGCTGTGGCAGTGGCCGATCCGCAAGCGTGAGCCAGGGTGTGGTGTCGTCGTCTTGCGGGGCCGCCCAGTTGCCCCGGCTGTCGGGGCAGCCCGTGCGGGTGGTGCGCAGGCGGCCACCTTTTTCCGTGGCAAAGTCACTCCAGCCATCCTTCGTGACACGAGGCGTGAGCACCTCGGTGGCGATCCAGGAGGCAAGGATCTGGCGCGCTGTTTCGGGCGTGGCAGGCATGGGGCATCCTCACGCCGGCTCATGGTGCCGACAACCCACCCCGATAGTTTGTGATCGATCAGCGGCCCGCACTACGCCGGCGCTGCGCTCCGCCGTGACGGCGACGCTACGCGCTGTTCCGGTCGTCCGAGTTCACGCCGAGTTGCTTGAGCTTGCGGTGCAGCGCGCTGCGCTCCATGCCGACGAATTGCGCGGTGCGGCTGATGTTGCCGCCGAAGCGGAGCAGCTGCGCCTGCAGGTATTGCGTCTCGAACAGGTCGCGCGCCTCGCGCAGCGGCAACGCCATGATGTCGGCCGACGGGTCGATGGTCAGCAAGGCCGGCGCGTTCGAGCTGATCTCGGGCGGCAACATGTCGGCGCGGATCGGGTCCGCCGCGCCACCCGGGGCCATGATGAGCAGCCAGTCGATCAGGTTGCGGAGCTGGCGCACGTTGCCCGGCCAGTCATAGGCCTGCAACGCGGTCAGCACGTCGGCCGACAGATCCCGCGCCGGCATGCCCGACGCTTCGGCCGAGCGCTTCATGAACAGTTTCGCGAGTGCCGGCACGTCCTCGCGCCGCTCGCGCAACGCCGGCACCTTCAGCGGCACGACGGCGAGACGGTAAAACAGGTCCTCGCGGAACCGGCCCGACGCGATCTCGGTCTGCAGGTCCCGGTTGCTGGTCGCGACGACGCGCACGTCCACCTTCACCCGCGCCGATCCGCCCATGCGCTCGAACGTCTGGTCCTGCAGCGCGCGCACGATCTTGCCCTGGGTCTCGAGCGGCATGTCGGAAACCTCGTCGAGCAGCAAGGTGCCGCCATGCGCGCGCTCCAGCACGCCCGCGCGGCGCGGCTGCACCACCGGGTCGCTGCCGGTCTCGATGCCGAACAAGGCCTCCTCGAAGCGCGCCGGAGCCAGGGTGGCGCAGTTCAGCATCACGAACGGACCCTCCGCCCGGCGCGAGCGGGCGTGGATCATGCGCGCCGCGACCTCCTTGCCGGAGCCGGCCGGACCCTGGATCAGCACGCGCGAGCCGGTCGGCGCCACCTTCTCGACCCCCGCCCGCAGCATGCCGACCGCGGGGCTGTCCCCGGTCAGGCTGGTCTCCGGCCCGGCGCGCAGGCGAAGCTCGGCATTCTCGCGCGCGAGCGCCGCGGCCTCCAGCGCGCGGCGCAGCACCAGCAACAACCGGTCGGACTGGAACGGCTTCTCGATGAAGTCGTAGGCGCCGTGCTGGATCGCCTGCACGGCGGTCTCGATCGTGCCGTGGCCGGAGATCATCACCGCGGGCACCTGCGGCTGCTCGCTGTGCAGCGCCTGGAGAATGCCGAGGCCGTCGAGCTGCGAGCCCTGCAACCAGACGTCGAGCAGCACCGCCGACGGCCGTCGGGTGCGGAACGCGGCGATGGCGGCGTCCGAGTCGGCTGCCTGCCGGGTCTCGTATCCCTCGTCGCGCAGCAAGCCGTCGATCAACAACCTGATGTCTGGCTCGTCATCGACGATCAGTATCTCATGCGGCATCGAGTACCTTCAGCGGCAAGACAAGCGTGGCCACCGCACCCGGCCCGTCGTCAGGGCGATCGTCGAGTCCGATGCGACCACCATGGTCCTCCATGATCTTCTTCACGATGGCAAGGCCGAGCCCGGTGCCCTTAGCCTTGTGTGTGACGTATGGCTCGGTGAGTTGGCCGCGATCCTGCTGCGGCAGGCCGACCCCGTCATCGGCCACCGCGATCCGCACCTCGTCGCCGACCTCCTCGACCGACAGCGCGATTCGGCCCGCGCCCGAGCGCATGCCGATCGCATCGGCGGCGTTCTGCAACAGGTTGGTGAGCGCCTGGCCGAGCAGCCGGCGGTCGCAGGGCGCCACCGGCCCGCGCTCCGGAATGTTGGTCGTCCAGGCGATCTCGGGCCGGGCGGTCTTCTGCAGCACCAGCGCCTCGCGGGCGATGCGGCCCACATCCTCGGGCCGGATCACCGGCTGCGGCATCCGGGCGAAGGCGGAGAACTCGTCGACCATGCGGCCGATATCGCCGACATGCCGGACGATGGTGTCGGCACAGGTCGCGAACGTCTCGGGGTCCGAGGTGATCTCCTTGGTGAAGCGCCGCTTCAGGCGCTCGGCGGAGAGCTGGATCGGGGTCAGCGGGTTCTTGATCTCGTGCGCGATCCGGCGCGCGACGTCGGCCCAGGCCGCCTTGCGCTGCGCCGATTGCAGCTCGGTGATGTCGTCGAAGGTGACCACGAAGCCGTCGGTGCGGCCGCCCTGCCGGTCGGCGCCGACGCGGACCAGGAGCGTGCGCCGATGGTTGGCGGGGCCGATGCGGACCTCCTCGGTCAGCGCCCGGTCGGGTGCGGCCATCCCGGCGCGCACCAGGCCGGCGAACTCGGGCACCACGCTGGCGAGGTCCTGGCCGAGCGCCGCCATCAGGTCGCGGCCGAGCAAGGCCCCGGCAGCGCGGTTCGGCAGCTCGATGCACCCGGCGGCGTCCAAGCCGATCACGCCCGCCGACACGCCCGACAGCACGGCCTCCGTGAAGCGCCGTCGCTCGTCGATTTGGCCGTATGCCTCCATCAACTCGGCCCGCTGCGCCGCGAGCTGGCCGGTCATGCGGTTGAACGCCCGCGACAGGCCGGCGATCTCGTCCTCCCGCGCGGTCTCCGGCACGCGGGTGGCGAGGTCGCCGCCGCGGACGCGCTCGGCCGCATGGATCAGCCGCCCGATCGGGCGCGCGATCTGGTTGGCCATCACCAGACCGATGAGCACGGCGGCCGAGAGCACGAGAACCGACAGCAGGGCGAAAATCCACGCGAACGCGAGTTGCAGCCACGAGCGGTTCTGATCGAGCCGCTCGTATTCCGCGACCGCGCTCTCGGTACTGACCATGTGCTCGAGGATTTGCGGGTCGATCGGCCTGCCGATCATCAGCATGAGCGAGGGGGTGGAATCGACCTGCACCACCGCGCGCACCCGCGTGTGGTCGCCCCCGGGGACCACGGCGACGTCGCCGGTGCGGGCGCGCTCGGTTGCCCAGGCGGGCGGCGGCTCGGCGCCCATGCCCGCCAGCATCCCGGCCGACGCCATCACCTGACCGGTGACCGGCTCGTAGATCACCGCCTCGGTGAGCCCGCGCAGCGCCGTCTGGCTGGCGAGGAACTGCCCGAACGTATCGGGGTCGGCGGAGAAAAAATTGCCGGCCCGCGCCATGTCGGCCGCCATCTCGAGGGCGACGGCGCGGATGTTGTTCTCGTGCTCCTCCAGATAGCCGCGCGAGACTTCGAGCGACTCGTTGAGGGCTGCGCGCACCGGATCGTTGAACCAGGCCTGGATGCCGAAATGGAAGAACGCGGTGGCGAACACGGCGATCACGATCGTCGGCACCACGGTGACGACGCTGAACAGCATCACCAGCCGCACATGGAGCTGCGCCCCGGCCGAACCACGCCGCCGCTCGACCCACACGCGGGTGAGCCGCCCGGCAAGCAAGGCGCCGAGGGCGAGCAGGACGGACAGGTTGGCGAGCACCATGCCCACCCCGACCGCCTGGCCGAAGCCGAAGGGCGCGCCGCGGGCGAGGAGGACGAAGGTGATGAAGCCGAGCACCAGCGCGACCACCGCCAGCACGAGCGTCGCCACCTTGCCGAGCAGGATGTCGGAGAGC
>JAABUQ010002634.1_pt1 | contig 35006 bp, 30 predicted proteins | sample 5560001 | NCBI WGS metagenome assembly JAABUQ01 (sample SAMN10711888, study PRJNA513371) | rock metagenome | isolation source: Antarctica rocks | place: Antarctica: Victoria Land, Finger Mt nord | collected 2015-12-18
GGATCGCACAGGCTTTCTCAACGTCCCCGCAGGCCCAGAACATGGCAACAATCCCACGCGCGCTCCTCGACAGCCTCACCGAAGCCGCATGCTACCCAGCCTGAAATGGCCAAAGCCAAGCTCAGGCAAGGCCGCTGACCTAACCGCAGGCCGGGCTGATTGGCAGGAACGCTTCGGCCGCCTCAACGCGCCCTACCGGGGCCAAGTAGTCCCAAGCAGCCTTGCTCTCCCCAGGCGCCTTGACGCGATACAGCGTCAGGTCATGCAGCACCCGCCCGTCCGCCCGCATGGCCGTGTCCATCCCAAAGTACTCGACCGGCAAGGCGCGCATCGCTCGGCCGACAGCCAGCGCGTCCCGCGTGCCGGCCTGTTCCATCGCGCGCAGGAAGTGGGTTGTGGCGGCATACACGTTGGCCTGGTTCTGCGTCGGCATCGCCCGGCGCTCCGCCATGAAGCGCCAGCCGAAGGCGCGTGACGCCGGGTTTTGGTCCCAATAGAAGCTGGTCGGGAACCGCAAGCCCTGCGCCACGTCCAGCCCCAACGCGTGAACATCGGTCAAATAGACCAGGAACCCGGCCAAGGTCTGCGGCCCGCCGGTCTGCATGCCGAATTCGGCCGCCTGCTTCAACAGGTTCACCTGGTCGCCGCCCACGCTCGCCAGGCCGATCACCTGGGCGCCGGAAGTTTTGGCCTGAATGAGCTGCGAGGAGAAGTCGGTGTTGCCAATCGGGAACTTGGTGTCGCCCAGCACCCGGCCGCCGCCCGCCTCGATCACCCGGGCCGCCTCGGCCTGCAGCGCCGCGCCGAAGCTGAAATCGACGGTCACGAAGTACCACGTCTTGCCGCCGCCCTCGGTCAGCACCTTGCCGGTTCCGGCCGCCAAAGCGTGGGTGTCGTCCGCCCAGTGGCTGCTCACGGGCGCGCAGGTCTTGGAGGTGAACTCGGTGACGGCGGCGGCGGTGATCAGCACCGTGCGGACCTTCTCCCGCGCCACCTGCTGCACCGCGGCGGCGACCGGGGTCACGGGAAGGTCGGTGATGGCGTCCACGCCACCGTCATACCATTCGCGGGCGATGCTGCCGGCCACGTCCGGCTTGTTCTGGGTGTCGGCGCGGATCACCTCGACCGGGCGGCCCAGCACGGTGCCGCCGAAGCCCTGCACGGCCATGCGCGCCGCCGCCACAGACCCGGCGCCGCCGCTGCTGGCATACGGCCCAACCTCGTCTGTCAGCACGCCGATCCGGACCGGAGCCTCCTGAGCCCGCGCCCGCCCGACCAACAGCGCGGCGCCTGCCAGGACCGCCCGACGTCCGACGCCTTGTGCCCTCATCGACGCACCCCCCGTGCCAGCATCCTACCCGTTCAGCACGGTCGGAACAGAGGCGAAGCCGCGGAACCGCGCCCGCATCCCGCGCACGGGCGCCCCGGCCAGGGCATAGCGCGGGAAGCGCGTCACGAAACGGCCGATGGCCACGGCGCCCTCTAACCGGGCCAGGCTCATGCCGGCGCATTGGTGGATGCCGGCGGCAAAGGCCAGGTGACGGTTCGGCGAGCGGCCGACATCGAAGCGGTCCGGATCGGCGAAAACCTCCGGGTCGCGGTTGGCGGCGCCGATGCAGAGCGTAATTTGGGTGCCGGCCGGAAAGGCCGTGCCGCCCAGCTCAACCGGCGTTGTGGTCATGCGGTTGCCCAACTGATTGCTGCTCTCAAACCGCAGCACTTCCTCCACGGCGGTGCGCGCCAGGCCAGGATCGGCCAGCAGCCGTTCCCGCTCCGCCGGGTGCTGCACGAGCGCGACCAGGCCGTTGCCGATCAGGTTGGTCGTCGTTTCGTGCCCAGCATTCAGTAGAAAGATGCAGTTGTGCAGCAGCTCCGCCTCCGTGAGCCGGTCGCCGGCGCCGTCCGGTTGGAGCAGCCGGGTCAGCACGTCGCGCTCCGGGTCGCCTGGGCGGGCGCGGCGGTCGGCAGCCAGCGTTTTCAGGTACGTCAGAAACTCCGTGACCGCGCGGTTACCACGCGCCGCGGCGTCCGGCGTAATCACCGGCTCCAGCGCGCCCAAGATCGCCAGCGACCACTCCCGCAACGGCTCGCGCCCCGCCGTGGGCACGCCGAGCAGGTTGCCGATGAGCTCGATCGGGATAGCCGCCGCGAAGTCGGCAATCAAATCCACCCTCCCCCGCGCCGCCAGCCCGTCCAGCAGGCCGTCCACGATGGCAACCAGCCCGGCCTCCATGCCGGCGATGGCACGGGGCGTCAGCGCACCGCCGATCAGTCGCCGGACCCGGCTGTGCCGGGGCGGGTCGTTGAACACGAGGCTCGTGGTGTGGTGCTCGTACAGCGGCGTATCGCCGAACTTCGGCCGGAACTCGACCGCCTTATCGCTGCTGAACGCTTGGGTGTCGCGGTACACCCGCGACAGGTCGGCATGCCGGGTCAGGAACACGCCGCCGTCCGGCATCCGCTTGACCGGCGTGCGCTCCCGCAAGGCCCGATAAGTGGGGTAAGGATCCGCGAGGAACCCGGGCGTCAGTTGCGCGAGGTCGAAGCTGTCCACATCCACCATGCGCCCTGGCCCCTGACCCGCGCTACTCCGATTTGCGGTGGCCGCGGCCGTGCTGCTCCTTGGTCAACTCAGCCTTGCGGGCGGCCGCTTCTTTCTCCGCCTTGCCGGCCGTGGCGGAGCTGGTGCCCTCCTCCGGCGTGCCGTCCGTTGCCGCGCGGGAGGTGGCAGGCATCGGCTCGCCCTTGGCGAGCTTGGGCGCGGGGGCCTTGCCGCCTTCGTTCACCACAGGGTGGCCGGCGCCGGCCTTGGCGCTGCCGACGGCCTGCACCTCGTCGGCCTTCTGCGCCTTGGCGGACCGCGCGGTGGTGGTGTCGTTGTCAGACTTGGTCTTCTGATGCAGCATGATGGCTCTCCGTTTCGGGATGGGCGGTTAACCCGGCGGCGGAGCCGAAGTTGCGTGGCCGTGCAGGCCGGGCACCGCGCGCCGCAGCCGGGTCTGCCCCAGCGCGCGGACGGGGACGCCGGGCACGGCGGCCTTGATCTCGGCCTGGAACTCCGCCCGCTTCTCGTGGATCGAGACCAGGACCGGACCCATGGGGATGCCGAGATCGACCAGCACGGCTTCCGCCAGTTGCAGGCTGGCCTCGATGGTTTCCGGCACCGCGTCCGACGCGCCCAGGGCGTAAAGCTGCGCCGCGTGCCGGCCGTCCCGCGCCCGCACGACGATCAGCAGGTCCGGCCGCTCGGCGCGGGCGATCCGGACCACCGCGTCCGCGCGCACCCGGTCATCGACCGTCACCACCAGCGCGCCGGCGGCGCTCAGGCCGACCCGGCGCAGCAGCTCGGGCTGCGTCACGTCGCCGTAGTACACGCGGCGACCGTCCCGGCGGCCCGCTCCCACCCGGGCGGCGTCGCTGTCCAGCGCGACGTACGGGATACGGTGGGCGTCCAGCAGCGCCGCGACGGTCCGCCCCACCCGGCCGAACCCGGCCAGGATCACCCGCGGCGCGTCGCCCCCCATGTCCGGCGGCAGCAGGCCGGGGTCGATGGGCGCCGCGCGGCGCACCGCGAACCGCGCTCCCAGCCGGGACAGCAGCGGGATCGCTGCCATGGTCAGCGCCGCCACGATGAAGCTGAAGCCCGCCAGGTCCGCGCCGATCAACCCCGTGCCGGCGCCCAGGCCCAGGATCACGAAGCTGAACTCGCCGCCGGGTCCCAGCAACAGGCCGGTCGGCCCCCCCACCGACCAGCGCAGCCCCATCAAGCGGGCCAGCGCCGCGGTCGCGCCCGCCTTGAGCGCCACGAGGCCGAGCGCCGCACCCAGCACCGCGCCGGGCTGCGCCGCGACCCGGCCGAGATCGACCGCAAGCCCGATGGAGATCAGGAACACCCCCACCAGCAGCCCTTTGAACGGCTCCACCGTGACCTCGATCTGCCTTCGGTACTCGGTTTCCGCCAGCAGCAGCCCGGCGATCAGCGCGCCCAGCGCCATCGACAAGCCCGCCGCGGCGGCGGCCAGCCCGGTCGCCAGCACCACCAGCAGGCAGGCGGCCATGAACAGCTCCGGGCTGCGGGTGCGAGCGACGCCGCGGAACAGCGGGCGCAGCGCCAGGCGGCCCAGCCCGACCAGGCCCACGATTACCGCGAGCGCCTGCCCGACTGCGAACGCGAACGCGCCCCAGCCCGCGGCGCCGTCTCGGCCCAGCACCCCCAAGGTGAACAACACCGGCACCACGGCCAGGTCCTGGAACAGCAGCACGGCGAAGCTGGCCCGTCCGACCAAGCCAGTGACCCGGCGCTCATCGGCCAGCACCTGCGCCACTACCGCGGTGGACGACATCGCAAGCGCCAAGCCGATCACCGCCGCCGCCCTTGGCGGCACGCCGAGCAGCACCGCACAGCCGCCCACCAGCAGCGCGCAGGCGGATACCTGCAGGGCGCCCAGTCCGAACACCAAGCGCCGCATCATCACGATGCGCTCGAACGACAGCTCAAGCCCGATCATGAACAGCAGCAGCACCACGCCCAGCTCCGACACCGCGGCGATGCGCTCCCGGTCATACATCGTCACGAACGACAGCCATGGCGCCCGGCCGGCCAGCGCGCCCAGGCCGGACGGCCCCAGCAGCACGCCCACCAGCATGAAGCCAAGCACCGTGCTGATCCGCATGCGGTGGAACAGCGGGATGACCACGGCGGCGGCGCCGAGGATCACGAGCGCCTCCCGCATCGGGCCGCCGAGATAAACCGCCCCTCCCCCTCCCATGTCCGTCTCCTTTGGCGGTAGCTTAGGACGGGACAGTCGACTGGGCAGCGGCAAAAACGGCCATGCCGGCATAAGGAGGCTTTCGACAATGCGCTTGTTGCCTGATGACGTGCTGCTCGTGGTCGATGTGCAGCGGGACTTCCTGCCCGGCGGGCCGTTGGCGGTGCCCGACGGGGACGCCGTGGTGGCGCCCATCAACCGGCTGGGCGCACTGTTCGACCACGTCGTGATGATCCAGGACTGGCACCCGGCCGGGCATATCTCCTTCGTCGCCAGTCACCCCGGCCGGGCGCCGTTCGAGCAGATCGAGCTGCCGTATGGGCCGCAGGTGCTGTGGCCCACCCACGCCGTGCAGGGCAGCGAAGGCGCCGGCTTCGCGCCCGGCCTCGACCTGCCGCATGCGGAGCTGGTCATCCGCAAGGGGTTCCGCCCCACCGTGGACAGCTACTCAGCCTTTCTCGAAGCGGATGGGCGCACGTCCACCGGCCTCGCCGGCTACCTGCGCGAGCGCGGCCTGCACCGGCTGTTCCTCGCGGGGCTGGCGACGGATTTCTGCGTGGGCTGGAGCGCGATCAACGCCGTATCCGCCGGGTTCGAGGCGCATGTGATCGAGGATGCGTGCCGGGGGATCGACATGGGGGGATCGCTCGCCCATGCCTGGCAGGCGATGGCCGAGGTGAAGGCCGGGCGCATCGACAGCCACGTTTTGCAGGCGCGGGCGTAAACGGGCGAGCGCCTGCCGGGCACGCCTGACTGAGCATGCCCTTTGGAAACGCCGCGGTTTTGGAGGCTGCCCCGTGGCGCGCCGCGAATATCAACAGGACCGGACCGCCCATGCTCCTCACCCTTGCGATCCTGCTGGCGACGGCGGTTCTCCTGGTGCCGCTTTCGCGCCGCCTGGGGTTGGGCAGCGTGCTGGGATACCTCGCGGGCGGCGCGCTGATTGGGCCGTCCGGCCTGCGCCTGATCACCGACGTCGGGGAGATCGCCGGCGTGTCCGAACTCGGCGTCGTCATGCTGCTGTTCCTGATCGGGTTGGAGGTCCGGCCGCAGCGCCTGTGGGTCATGCGGCGCGCGGTGTTCGTCCTCGGGCCGGCCCAGGTGGCCGTCACCGCCGCGGTGCTCGCGGGTGCCGCGCACTGGACCGGCCTGCCCTGGCCGGCCGCAGCGGTCATCGGCGCCGGCATCGCTTTGTCCTCGACCGCCATCGTCCTGCCGCTCCTGGCCGAGCGCGACCTGCTCGGCACGCCCTCGGGTCGGGACACGTTTGCCGTGCTGCTGTTCCAGGACCTCGCCTTCATCCCGCTGGTCGCCGCAGTCCCGCTGTTCGCGGGTGGGGGTGCTGCGCCCCATCATGTGCCATGGTTGGAGCTCGGCCGCTCGGTTGCCGCCATCGCCGTTATCCTGGCCGGCGGCCGGTTCCTCATCCGGCCCGCGTTCCGCGCCATCGGCGGCGCGCGCACGCCGGAGGTGTTCACGGCCCTTGCGCTGTTCGTCGTCGCCGGATCGGCGGCATTGGCGAGTGCTGCCGGGCTGTCCACGTCGCTCGGCGCGTTCATCGGCGGCGTGCTGCTGTCCGACTCCGAGTACCGGCACGAGGTGCAGGCCGATGTCGAGCCGTTCGAGGGCCTGCTGCTCGGCTTCTTCTTTCTCTCGGTCGGCATGTCGGCGAACCTGGGCCTCGCGATCCAGGAGCCTGGGCTTTTCGCGGTGATGGTGCCCGGGGTGATGCTCGCCAAGGTCGTGGTGGCGTTCGCGCTGGGCCGCCTGGGCGGGCAGTCGAGCCGGGCGGCCGTGCGCTTCGCGCTGGCCTTGCCGCAGGGCAGCGAGTTCAGCTTCGTGCTGTTCTCCGCCGCCGTCGCGGCCGGGGCGCTGTCTCAGGCGGCGTACGACCGGGCGACGCTGGCCATCGCGCTGTCCATGGCCGCGACGCCCCTGGTCTTCGCGGCCTCCGAACGTTTCGTCGTGCCCCGGCTGCAAGCGCCGGCGAAACGGGCCTACGACGCGATCCAGGACGATGGCGCGCCGGTCATCATCTGCGGCTTCGGCCGGGTCGGCCAGATCGTCGGGCGGGTGTTGCGCATGCGCGGCATCGCCTTCACTGCGCTGGAGCAGGACACGGAGCAGGTCGAGGTGATCCGCCGCTTCGGCAGCAAGGTCTATTACGGCAACCCGTCGCGGCCCGACCTGCTGCGCGCGGCGGGCGCCGAGCATGCGCGCCTGCTTGTTGTCGCGCTGGACGACATGGAGCAGACGCTCAAGGTGGTCGAGGTCGCCCGGCGCACCTTTCCCCAGCTCCGCGTGCTCGCCCGCGCCCGCAACCGGCGGCACGCCCACCTGCTGATGGACCGTGGCGTGGACCGCCTGGTGCGCGAGACGTTTCATTCCAGCCTTCGGCTGAGCGAGATGGCGCTGGAGGATCTCGGGGTCCCATCGGACGAGGCCCGACAGGCCGTGGCGTTCTTCCGGGACTACGACGAGAAGAGCCTGATTGAGAGCCACGCCTTCTATGAGGACGAGCGACAGTTGATCCAGGGTGCCAAGCAGGCGGCGGAGGAGCTGTCGGGGCTGTTCGAGGCTGACCAGCGGGAGCGGCAAGCCAGGCCGGCGAGGGGGCGGGGAGCGGTGGGCAGCTAGGGGTTCAAATGAGAACTGCTGCCGAAAGCGTCACATCAGGGGAACAAATACGGCACGATACTCCTTGGGGCACACGTCGATGGAGTTGCAGCGTCTCGCCCTGCAAGCCGATTTGTCGCGTCCGATCACGGAGCGGCTGCTGCGGAGCGCCGGGCTGCGGCCAGGCATGAGGGCGTTGGAGATCGGCTGCGGCGCCGGGGATGTCTGCTTCCTCGCGGCTGAGCTGGTCGGCCCGGCCGGGCATGTGGCCGGGATCGACCGGGCCGCTGCATCCATCCAGTTCGCGACAGAACGCGCGGAGAGCGAAGGCGTCCGCAATGTCTCTTTTCGCGAAGGCTCGGAAGCCACCCTGCCCGACGAGGAGCCGTTCGACTTCGTGATCGGGCGCTACGTTCTGGTACATCAGCAGGACCCGGTCGGCTTCGTCCGTGCAGCCGCCCTGATCCTCGTGTCCCGGCCGCCGATCCCGGCCTATGACACGATCAGCGCCGAGTATAGCCGTGCCGCGCAGGCCGCCCTAGCCGGGCGGGACGCGGCGCCCCGGCTTGGGGCCATCTTGGCTGGGGCCGGCCTGGTCGCACCCAACGGGTTTTGCGAGCGCCTGGTCGGCATGGAAAGGTCAGACCTGTTTTTCCGCTGAAGGGCGGCGACCTACGCCGCCTTCAAATCCGCCACCCCGCGGACCGTGAGCCGGCTGAGGCTGAGCAGCTCGCGGCTGAACTTAAGGCGGCGGTGGCAGCGGTTCACAGCCAGGTGCTCGGACCCGACCAGTGGTGCGTCTGGGCGACCGCCTGACCGCGACGGCGCATAGCCGGGAAGCAGAGATGCCGGACAACTTAGCGCCCGGCGGGATGCTTGTCCCACGCCGGGGAGTCAGCAGCAAACCGAACGCCGGGCGCATCACCTAAACGGGATCAGCGCCCGGCGCAGCCCGAGACGCGGCTACGCGGCCCGGCGCCCACTCGGCCGGCGGTTGCTGTTCTGCGCCCCGCGCGACCCGCCGCCGCGCTGACCCTGCCCGCGGCCCCCGCCGCCCAGCACAGGCGCCCGCATCGTCGAGTTCTGCGCGGCGTCCGAATGGTATTCGTGGTCCCGGAACACCGGAACCGCCCCGCTGATCTCCTTCTCGATGTCCCGCAGCCACGCCCGCTGCTCGGCGCTGCACAAGGAGATCGCATGGCCTTCCCGCCCGGCGCGCGCCGTGCGGCCGATGCGGTGCACATAGCTTTCCGGCACGTTTGGCAGGTCGTAGTTGAAGACATGGGACACATCGTCCACATCAATGCCGCGCGCCGCGATGTCGGTCGCGACCAGCACCTTTACCGCCCCAGACCGGAAACCGGCCATCGCGCGCTCTCGGGCACCCTGGGACTTGTTGCCATGGATCGCCTCGGCGATCACGCCGGCCTTGGTCAGGTGCTCGGCCACCTTGTTGGCTTCGTGCTTCATCAGGGTGAACACGATGGCGCGGGCCACCTTGGGCGACTTCACCAGCTTCTCAATTGCGGCCTTCTTGTCAGCTTCATCGACGAACATCATCGTCTGACGCACACGCTCCACCGTCGTGGACGGCGGCGCCACCTCGACCCGCACCGGGTTGCGCAGCATGCTGCCGGCGAGTTCCGCGATGCTCGGCGGCATGGTGGCGGAGAACAGCAGGGTCTGCCGGGCCTGCGGCAGGGTCGCGACGATGCGGCGGATGTCGCGCACGAAGCCCATGTCCAGCATGCGGTCGGCCTCGTCGAGCACCAGGACCTCGACCTTGGACAATTCGATGTGGCCCTGGCCCATCAGGTCCAGCAGGCGGCCGGGCGCGGCAACCAGCACATCGACGCCGCGGCGCATCGCGTCCACTTGGCGGCCCTGGCCCACGCCGCCGAACACCACGGTGTGGCTCAGCCGCATGTGCCGGGCGTAGGTCGCGAAGCTCTCGTCGATCTGCGACGCAAGCTCGCGGGTGGGGGCCAGAACGAGGACGCGGCAACCCTTCGGCGGCGCGGGCACCCGGCGGGCCTCCAGCCGTTGCAGGATCGGCAGGGCGAAGGCGGCGGTCTTGCCGGTGCCGGTCTGCGCCAGGCCGAGCAGATCGCGGCCCTCCAGCAGATGCGGGATGGCGCCGGCCTGGATCGGCGTCGGCGTGGTGTAGCCCTCGGTCGCGAGGGCGCGCAGCAAAGGTTCAGACAGCTTGAGGTCGGCGAATGTCGTCATAAGGGAGGGCGCCTCCTGGCGCCGGGTCGTCGGGCCGCACTCTTGATGAGGATGCAAGCGGCGTAGGAGAACATGCCCTGCGTGGCATGGGACGCGGCGGGACTGCCGCTGGTCTCGATCAAAGCTGTGGGAGCGAAGGGCGCTTCCGTGTTGGGCGTCGGCTCTCTGCGCACGAGGACGCTGGAGGAGGAAGGCTCAAGCAGTCGCAGTCTGCTGCACTGCACATAGACCCAATGGCTTAGGAATGCAACGGGATCGTGTCAGAAAAGCAACCCGTAGGGCAAAAATGCCACAACATGCCCGGGCAAAACCTGCGTGACGCCCTCCGCCAACTCGACCAATCCGTCCGTCTCGGTCAACGAGGTGAGGATGGCAGAGCCGTCGACGCGATGCTTGTGCGCCATGGGCACCCCGTCCGGCCCGGGCAGCAGGCGGGCGCGGACGTACTCGCGCAGCCCGGCCCTCTTCCGGTAGGCAAACGCGGCCGGCACCTGCAAGGCGGGCGACGGCTGAAAGCGGCTCCCGGCCAGCGCCGCGATCATCGGGCGCGCCAACTGCGCGAAGGTGACGAAAGCCGCCACCGGGTTGCCCGGCAGCCCCATGAACGGCACGCTGCCCAGGACGCCCATCGCCACCGGCCGTCCCGGCTTCACGCCCAGGCGCCAGAACACCAGGCGTCCCATCGCCTCCACCGCCGTGCGGACATGGTCCTCCTCCCCGGCGGACACGCCTCCGGAGGTGAGAACCAGGTCATGCCCGCATGCCGCATGCCGCAGCGCATCGGTGATCGCATCTAGACGGTCGGGCAGGATGCCGAAATCCGTCACCTGCGCCCCGGCCCGACGCGCCATTGCGGCCAGCAGCACGCGGTTGCTGTCGTAACGCCGCGCCGGGCCGGCGGGCGCCCCAGGCTCGACCAGCTCGTTCCCCGTTGAGAACAGCGCCACCCGTACCGGCCGGCACACCGGAAGCGTGGTGATGCCCAGCGCCGCCGCCAGCGCCAGGTCCTGCGGGCGCAGCCGCAGTCCGGCGCGGAGAGCAGCGCCGCCGCGGGCGACATCCTCCCCGCGTGGCCGGGTGTTGGCGCCGGGCTGCAGCCCCGGCGGCACCTGGATATGCCCGGCGTCGAGCCGTACATCCTCCTGCATGAACACCGCGTCGGCGCCGGGCGGCAAGGCGGCGCCGGTGAAGATGCGCCGCGCCGACCCCTCCGCCAAAGGCTCCGCAGGCGCACCCGCCGCGAGCCGACCCTGCACCGGCAGGCGGCCCCCGGCCTCAAACCCCGCCAGCCGCACGGCGTAGCCATCGACGGCCGAGTTGTCGAACGGCGGCAGGTCCGTGGGCGCCGCGACATCGGCGGCCAGCACGCGCCCGTCCGCCTCATGCAGCCCGACCTGCTCCGTCCCATCCACCGGCCCCACTTGGGCCTCAATCAGCGCCCGGGCGGCGTCCAGCGTCAGCGGCGTGCCGCCGGCGAAGCAGTCGTCCGAGAGCTGCGCCATCAGCCGACCGGGACCGCCAGCGCCTGCACGGCCTCCGCGATGGCAGGGATGTCGTCCAACTGCATCCACGGCAAGGCCAGGTCCGGCACCGGCTCGTCCGACGCCACCGCGACCACGGAGGGATCGTCGGGATGGATCATCGGCTTGCCGTTCACGGCCCGGAACACCTCAAGCTTGGGCTGGCCGCCGCGCTTGAAGCCCTCCACCAGCACGAGGTCGACGGGGCTGAGGTGTGCGAGCAGGTCGGCAAGGTCGGGTTCTGCGTCGCCGCGCAACTCGTGCATCAGCGCCCAGCGATGGGCGGACGCCACCACCACTTCCTGGGCGCCGGCCTGCCGGTGCTCCCACGAGTCTTTGCCGGGCTGATCCACGTCGAAGTTGTGGTGCGCATGCTTCACGGTCGAAACGCGCAGCCCCTTCCCGACCAGCACCGGGATCAATCGGCGCAGCAAGGTGGTCTTGCCCGCGCCGCTCCAGCCGGCAAGGCCGATCACCCGCATGGTGCACCAATAACGTGAAGAACTGATGGGGCTTGTGTTGTCATTGGTTCTATCTGCTGTTTCCGGCCCGAAGGCATGTCCGAAGCTATGCGGTTGTATGTGCCACCTGATCCCTATCGCGTCATGCACATTAGGCTTCATACAAGAGGGGCAACTTTGCCTGGCCCCGACAGCCAGCAACCTCCCGTATGCCGCCGCGGGTGGGCGCGGCCTGCACTCGGCCGCGCGCCCTGCCCTTACTCCTGGAATGCCAGCGTCACGCCGCAGGCCGCCGCCGCCGCGACCGTGATGGCGCTGCTGTCCTGGGCGGCCGCGACGCAGCCGTCCCGCAGGGCGCGGGACACCCGGTCCAGCGACAGCGTGCGCAAGGTGAGCGCCGCCATGAACTGATCACGGCCCGCGGCGTCGGGCGCGTCGGGGCCGAACTCGGCGTCGAGCGCGTCCGGGGTCACCACGTCGATGCTGGCCAGCCCGGCGGTTAAACGGCATCCGTCAGCGGTCTGCCGCACGTGCTCGTCGCCGAACATTCGGGCGAACAGGCCGCCGAGCGTCGCCGGCTCGGCAGCGCAGACGACGGCGCGCAGGATGCCCAACGCGCCGTTCGGGTGCCGTCGCCAGGGGTCATGCCACACCAACTCGGGCGTCAAATGGTGGCAGAAGAACACCCGGCCGGCCGGTACCGCGTCACGCTCCAGCCGCACGGTGCGGAACGCGGCGTCGCGCGTGCCACCGGGCATCTCGACGGGGCGGGAGAATGCCTGGGGCGGCAGCGCCGGCACCCCTGCGGCTCCCAGGGCCGCGAAGGCGCCGTCGCTGTCGAACGTCTTGAACACCAGGCCGTTCAGGCCTGCCGGCCAGTCCAGCACGTCCGTCCGTCCGGCCTCGCCGGGCAGCACGCCCAGCAGCTCGACGTAGTCAGTGCCGAGAATCGCCAGGTTGTTGATGGAGCCGAGCGTGTGGTGCCCGCGCGGCGTCAGCGAGAAGCCAAGGCGGTGAAAGGTCGCGGCGGCCTCTTCCAGCCGGCCGCGGGCGTTGATGACGACATGGTCAATGACTGGAATGAGGGCGGGAATGGGTTGGGCCATGGAGTCGCTCCGCTGCTGCCGGCTCCGTAGCGGGGGCCGGCACGTCCAGCGAAGCTGGCGCATGAAGGGGCCTGGCGTCCAGCCGCGGCCCGCGCGCAGCGTCGCGGAAGCAAAAGAGTCGTCAAACGCAACTAATCGTGTTGACGGGCCTGGCTTGGCCCAGTACCCCCGTTAACCGTGAGTAACACTGCCCGCCCTCGTCCGTTCCTGCGCCTCCGCGGCCGTTCGTTCATGGCCGTGGTGCTCATGCCGGACCAGCCGCTGGCGGAATGGATGGCCCAGCTCGACGCGCAGATCGGCCGCTCGCCCCGCTTCTTCGACGGGCGCCCGGTGGTGCTGGACTTGGAGGGCTTGGCCGGCGCCGAGGCCGGGTTTCTCACCCTGATCGAGGACTTGGCCGCCCGCGCCATCCGCATCATCGGAATCGAGAACGCGGACGAGGCCGCGCTGGGTCCGCTGCTGCCCCGCCTGCCGCCCGTGCTGTCCGGCGGGCGCACGGTGGGCTTGCCGGTGCTGGTGCCGGGCGATCCCCCACCACCGCCGGAGCCGGAACCGCCGGCGGAGCGCGAGCCGCCCGCCCTGGTGCTCGACCGCCCGGTGCGGTCGGGCCAGAGCGTCGCCTTCACAAGCGGCGACGTGACGGTGATCGGCTCCGTCGCGTCGGGGTCGGAGGTCATCGCCGGCGGGTCGATCCACGTGTACGGCACGCTGCGCGGCCGGGCCATCGCCGGGCTGCTGGGGTCCGGCCCCGGCGGCGTGCCGGCGCGCATCTTCTGCCGCCGGCTGGAGGCGGAGCTGTTGGCCATCGACGGGGTGTACAAGACAGCGGACGAGATGGACCCGGCCTTGCAGGGCCGTGCGGTGCAAGTCTGGCTGGACGGCGACCAGATCGCGATTGCCGCGCTCGATTAATTTTCAGACATGAGGTGACGGCAATGGCCAAGGTGTTGGTCGTGACATCAGGCAAGGGAGGCGTGGGCAAGACGACCTCGACGGCAGCACTGGGCGCCGGGCTGGCGCAAACCGGCCAGAAGGTCGTCGTGGTGGATTTCGACGTGGGGCTGCGCAACCTCGATTTGATCATGGGGGCGGAGCGCCGGGTCGTTTATGACCTGATCAACGTCGTGCAGGGCGACGCGAAGCTGTCGCAGGCACTGATCCGCGACAAGCGGCTTGAGACCCTGACCTTGCTGCCGGCCAGCCAGACCCGCGATAAGGACGCGCTCAGTTCCGAGGGCGTCGCCCGCGTGATGGGGGAACTGAAGGAGAAGTTCGACTGGGTCATCTGCGACAGCCCGGCCGGCATCGAGCGCGGCGCGCAGCTTGCGATGTACCACGCCGACACAGCCGTCGTCGTGACCAACCCCGAAATCTCCTCTGTCCGCGACAGCGACCGCATCATCGGCCTGCTGGACAGCAAGACCGAGCGCGCGGAAAAAGGGGACCGTGTGGACAAGCACCTGCTGCTGACCCGCTACGACCCGGCCCGCGCCAAGCGCGGGGAGATGCTGAAAACCGAAGACATCCTCGAAATCCTGTCGATCCCGCTGCTGGGCATCATTCCGGAAAGCCAGGACGTGCTGCGCGCCAGCAACCTGGGATCGCCCGTCACGCTCGCCGACCCGACCTGCGCGCCCGCCCGCGCCTACACGGACGCGGTCCGGCGGCTGATGGGGGAGAAGCTGGCCATGGCCGTGCCGGAAGACAAAAAAGGCCTGTTCAACAAGCTGTTCGGACGGAGGGTCGCTTGAGCCTGTTCAATCTTTTCAAAGTACGCACCTCCACCTCCGCCCCAGTGGCGCGGGAACGGCTGCAAATCCTGCTCGCGCATGAACGCGGCGCTGACGGCTCCGGCCATCATTCGCAGCTCGTGGCCGTGCTGCAGGAGGAGATCCTGGCGGTGATCGCCCGGCACATGCAGATCGACCGCGACAAGGTCGTCGTCAAGCTGGACCGCGCCGAAGACGTCTCGATGCTCGAAATCGACATCGAGATGCCGCCGCAGGCCAGGGACACGCCGCCTTCCGCCGCGGCGTAGGCCTGACCCGCAGCCGCTGGTCGGAGGCGTCAGGCCAGACGCTTCGCTAAAGGTTGCCCGCCGCGTCCGCGTGGCCCGGCTGGCGCTCCATCGCGCCCGCCATGCGAAGCATGTCGCCGACGTTGCGCCAATGCTGCAGCGCCTCGCCCAACGTCAGCTCGATGAACATGCGCCGCGTCTTGCGGCCCGCAGCGATTTCGCTCGCGATTTCCCGCGAAAGCTGTATCACGACCGCGCCGGCCAGCGCCTCTGCCTTGAGGTGCGACGCTTCGACCTCGGCGAGGTAGCCGGCGCTGAAGCTTAAATTCGGCATGTCCACCCTTCCCGTCAGACTCCACTTCGCAAAATATAACATAATCGTGATGAACAAGACGCTAATTTCGGCCCATAAACAAACCAAGCAGGTTTGTTGTACGATGGTCACAAAGTTGCCATTCAGCCGCACGGCGCAGCGTGGAGGGCGTCGCCGACCGCCCGCATGACGGCCTCCAACGTGATGCCTGCCATGCCATGCGTCCGGTCAACCCCGCCCGGCGGCAGCACGGGCACGATCAGTGGGCTGTGCCGCAACGGCACCGTCGCGCCGAACAACCCGTAGCTGCGCGTGCTGGCCGCCGCCGCGATGTTGAGCGCGGCGGTGTCGTTGCCGACGTAGAACGCGGCCTCCGCCAGCAGCGCCGCGACCTCCCTCAAATGCCAGCCCAGCGCCAGCCGCACCCGCCCCGCCTGCGCGCCGAGCGCCGCGACCATCGCATCCGCCATGCCCTGCTCCGCCGGGCCGCCCACCAGGACCACCTCCGGCCATCCGGCTTCCAGCAACGCCGCCGCCAGCGCCGCGAAGCGCGCCGCGCCCCAGTTCTTCCAGTCGTCCGAGGCTGCGATGCCAAGCGCCACGAATCCGCCTGGCGCTGCCCGGTCGCCTGGCACTGCGGGGCCGTCTGCCCGGAGCCGCCGCAACGCCGCGAGTCGGTCCGCCTCGCGGACATGCAGGACGGGGTCCGGCCGGTCGAGCGCGATCCCGGCCGCCGCCATCCAAGCGCTCGCCTGGTCATAGGGATGGTCCTTCCATGCGGACCGCGGCAGGAACGGCCCGCGCAGCACCCGGCGCTGCATCCCGATGCCGTAGCCGTGCCGGTGCCGCACGCCCATCGCCAGCACGGCCAGCGTCAGGTTGCGGCTGCGCGTCATCAGCGCCGCGCCGTCGCAATCGAGGGCGCGCAGATCGCGGACCAGCTGCAGCATCCCGGCGTTGCCCTCGTGCCGCCCACCCGGACTCCATTGGCCGCGCTCGACGTACAGGATGTCGTGCACCCCATCCTCCGGCCCGACGAACTGGTCCGCCATGGACCGAGGGCGCGTGACCAGCGTGACCCGGCCGGCAACGTGCCGCGTCAGCGCGCGGATGTGCGGCAAGTGCCAGATCATGTCGCCGATGCCGACTCGCGGCTGCACCAGCGCCAGGTGGCGCATTTGGGGAATCGGGGACAGGACAGGCGCGCCGCGGCTCAGGCCACCTTGGTGATCGCCCACTTGACCTGCTGCGCGCCATCCGCCTTGCTGGCGAGCACGACCTGCTGCGCCGGACGCGGGTCGGGGCCGCCGAGGTATACGCTTTCCTCCAGCGACATCTGTACGCCTTCCGCCCGCAACCGCCAACTGCTGCCGCCGGGCAGGCGGAGCAGCACCGTTTCCTGGTCCGGCTGCAAGGTGGCACCCACGGCCGGGTGCAGGTGGAAGCGGACGGCGTAGGGCTGCCCCGCGGCGGCTTCCACCGCATCCTCCCCCCGGATGTCCTCGCCGCTTTCGGCCATATACAAGCGGCGTCGGTGCAGCGCGCCGAAGGAGGCCAGGTAACCGTCGTGGCTCGCTTCCAGCCAATGCGCGCCGTTCGCCTCCTGGCGCTGCACCTCCACCTGGCTCGGATGACGGCCGATGCCGCAGGGGCGGAGCTCGGACGAGTTGGTGTCCGCGATCACCAGCGTGGAGTGCGCCGCCGTGGCGCGGCTCGCGTCCTGCCAGGCCGGCCCGGCCGCGTGCGCCGCGCCGCAGTTCACGATCATCCGGTCGCGCCCGACCGACACCTCGATGGACAGCGTGCCGGCATGGGCCAGCCGGTCGATGCCGGGCGGAGGCGGTGCCCCGCAATCGACGACTAGCACGCAGCGCCCGGCCTGCAGGCGGTGAAACCCGCCCTCCGTCAGCCCGGCCAGCGCCCGTCCGCCGCGCCCGGTCTGGTTGAGCACGAGGTCGATCAGGGCAGCCTGCTCCTCTTTCGCCCCGTTGAACAGCGCCAGCCCGCCGTCCCCGTGCCGGAACGCGCGGAGCGCCGGAGCCATGCGCTCGATGGCCGAGGCCAGCGCGGTCGGCGGATGCGCCTGCGCGGCCTGCAGCAGGGCGCGGATCTCGGTCAGGTCCTGCAAAGCCGCGAGCTGCACGGCCGGGCTGCGCTCCACATGGCAGCCGTCCGGCAGCACCTGGCGCGCGATCTCCTGCGGGAGAAAGCGCAGCGCGCGGGTGAGGAACGCCGCGTGGTCCGGCAGCGCCACGGCGGCGGCGATCAGGCCTTTCAGCGCCGTGAGCGCGCGGGCATCCAGCTCCTCCGCCGGCATGGACGCTGCCAGCATGCGCGCATCGGCCACCAGGCGACCCATCAGCCGCGTGCGGAATGCATCGTCGGCGCTGGCGGCAAAGAAATCGTAATGGCCCAGCCAGGCGGTGATCCGCGCGCCGGCCACGTCCGGGCGCCGCGCCAGCCGCTCCAAGGAGGGCGTGGCCATCCAGTCGGCGACCAAAGTGCGGGCGCGGGCGCGGGCGGCGTCCGTGCCGAGCGCGCGCAGGTCGCGCAGCCAGGTGAAGCCGTGCGCCGCGGCACGCAGCGACTCGCGGCCCTGCGTGCCGGCCCAGCCGCCGGGCGCCAGCGGGTAGCTGGCGCCGCACAGCACCATCTCGTCTTGCAGCAGCCGGGCGCCGCGGGCGGGGTCGCCCGGCCAGGGATCACGCACCGGCAGGGCCGGCGCGTCCGGCACCCGGCCCATCCGCAGCACCGGCATCGCGGCCATGACCCGGCGCGCATCCCGCGCCCAGCGCCGTGGGTTTATCATGCCGCGCCCCGCATCCCGTCCATCGCCATCCGATAGTCCTTCGCCGCGAACACCGCGGTTCCCGCCACCAGCACCCCTGCCCCGGCCGCGACCGCCCGCGGCGCGGTTTCGGGGGAGATGCCGCCATCCACTTCGATCGCGACCGGACGCCCGGCGGTCATGGCGCGGACCTCCGCCACCTTGGCGAGCTGCCCCTCGATGAAGGCCTGGCCGCCGAAGCCCGGGTTGACCGTCATCACCAGCACCAGGTCCGCGACATCCAACACATGCGCGACCGCCGACGCCGGCGTGCCCGGGTTCAGCGCGACGCCCGCGCGCTTGCCGAGCGAGCGCACAAGCTGGAGCGTGCGGTGCAGGTGTGGCCCGGCCTCCGCATGCACGATGATGTGGTCCGCCCCGGCCTCGGCGAACGCGGCGACATAAGAGTCGGCCGGGCTGATCATCAGGTGCACGTCGAACGGGATGCCAACCTGCCGGCGCAGCGCCTTGAGCACCAAAGGCCCGAATGAGATGTTCGGCACGAAGTGGCCGTCCATCACGTCCAGGTGCAGCCAGTCCGCGCCGGCCGCCTCAACCGCCGCGGCCTCTTCCCCGAGGCGGGAAAAGTCGGCGGCAAGCAGGCTGGGCGCCATGACGACCCGGGAAGGCGGCCAGGCAGGGTCCCAGGCAGGGTCATGGTGCGGCATGGGGAAGTTCTAAAGCCGCGGACGCCGGACGCAAGCCATTATGCAAACGGTCGCACCGGGCGTTCAGACTGGGCGTTCAGACTGGGCCGTCAGACCCGGACGAAGCGCGCCGCGAAGAACCCGTCCATGCCGCCGCGCTCCGCCCACAGGGCCGGATGGGTGCGGAGCGTGCCCCCCGGCGTCAGCGCCGCGGGCACGCCCGCCAGCTCCGCCGCGGTGAACGGGTCGGGGCGCAGGCCCGGCAGGGCGGCCACCCGGCCCGGCCCTTCCTCCGGCTGCAAGGAGCACACGGCGTAGATCAGGCGCCCGCCCGGGCGCAGCAGGGTCGTTGCCGCCGCCAGCAGCCGGTCCTGGCCGGCCGCCGCCTCCGCCACGTCGCGCGGGCGTTTCAGCCGGGCCACGTCGGGGTGGCGGCGGATGGTGCCGGTGGCGCTGCACGGCGCGTCCAGCAGCACGGCGTCGAACAGGGCCGGCGGGGTCCAGTTGGTCGCGTCCGCCTGCACCACCTCCACGTCAAGCTGCAGGCGGGCCAGGTTCTCGTGCAGGCGGCGCAGGCGGGCGGCGTCGCGCTCCACCGCGGTGACGTGGGCGCCGGAAGCGGCCAACTGCGCGGTCTTGCCGCCAGGCGCGGCGCACAAGTCGGCCACGCGCTCCCCGGGCCGGGCGTGCAACAGGGCGGCGGGCAAGGCGGCAGCGGCGTCCTGAACCCAGAACGCGCCGGCGTCGAAGCCCGGCAGGTCCTGCACCCGAGTCCCCGGGGGCCACCGCACCGACCCGGTCGGCAGCAACGTCCCGTTCGGCGGCGGCTCCGCACCGGGGCGGAGCGTCAGGTCGAGCGGCGCCTCATGCCCATGCGCCTCCGCGATGGCCCGCGCGTCGGCGCCCCAGCTTGACCAGAGCCAGGGCGGGGTGTCGAGCCGCGGGCCGTCCAGCCCGTCGAGCGCCGCCGGGCCGGCTTCGGACACCCGGCGCAGCACGGCGTTGACCAGCCCGGCAAAAGGCGCGAACCGCCGGGCGCGGGCCAGCGCCACCGCCGTCGCGACCGCGGCATGCGGCGGCGTGTCCAGCAGCAGCAGCCCGGCCGCCCCCAGCCGCAGCACGTGCCGCACCCCGTCTGGCGGCGCCCGGGTCAGGAACGGCTCCAGCACCGCATCGAGCGACCCCAGCCGCCGCAGCACCGAAGCCGCGAGCCGGTGCGCCGCCGCCCGGTCCCGCGACTCGGCGGACGCGGCGGCGTCCAGCGCTTCCTCCAACGGGCGACGGCGGTCGAGCACGGCGGTCAGCAGATCAAAGGCGGTTTCCCGCGTGGGATCGCGCGGAGCGGTGGCGGGCTTGGCGTTCATGCGGCGGCTTCATGGCCCGAATCGGCGGACGCTGCCAGCCCGCGCCGCGGATTGGCTCAGGACCGGCCGATCCGCATGGCAGGCGGAGGCTGAAAGCGGGTGGACTTCGCCTTATATGCGGTGCAGCACAAGCCACCCTTCTATCCGGACCGCGCTCAGGGAATCTTTATGTCCAACCTGCTTGCCGAAACCGTCACTGGCGTCCGCCACTGGACCGATACGCTGTTCAGCTTCACCGCGACGCGCGACCCGGCCTTCCGCTTCCTGTCGGGCCAGTTCACCATGATCGGGCTGGAGGTGGACGGCAAGCCGCTGCTGCGCGCCTACAGCATGGCCAGCGCGCACTACGACGAGCAGCTTGAGTTTTTCAGCATCAAGGCGCCGAACGGCCCGCTGACCTCCCGTCTCCAGCACCTGAAACCCGGCGACCCGCTGCTGGTCGGGCGCAAGGCGGTCGGCACGCTGGTGCAGGACAGCCTGACGCCGGGCCGCAGCCTATACCTGTTGGGCACCGGCACCGGCCTCGCCCCCTTTGCCAGCATCATCCGCGACCCCGACGTGTATGACCGGTTCGAGCGTATCGTGCTGGTGCATGGCTGCCGCGAAATCGCGGAACTCGCTTATGGCGAGGAGATCGTCGCCCGGCTGCCACGGGACGAGCTGATGGGCGAGCTGGTGCGCGACAAGCTGTTATATTACCCCACCGTGACGCGGGAGCCGTTCCGCAACCATGGGCGCATCACGACCCTGCTGGAAACGAACACGCTCACCGCCGATCTCGGCCTCGATCCCATCGACCCCGCGGGCGACCGCATGATGCTGTGCGGCAGCCCGGCCTTCCTGACCGACATGGTGGCCCTGCTGGACGGGGCCGGGTTCCGGGAGGGCAGCAGCAGCACGCCGGGCGAGTACGTGATCGAGAAGGCGTTCGTCGAGAGGTAGCCTGCTGCGCGCCCCGAAATCACACGCCCCGGAACACCGGCTTGCGCTTATCCATGAAGGCGGTCCGGCCCTCGGTGTAGTCGGCGCTGTCGAAGCAGGCCGCGACGGCCCGGGCCACCGTATCCATGTCGCGCTCGGCGGGATCGCGGGTGGCCTGCCGAAGAATCAGCTTCATGCCGGTGATCGACAACGGCGCGTTGGCGGCGATGCCGCGCGCGATAGTCGTGACCGTCTCCTCCAGCGCCGCCGCCGGCACGGCTTGGTTCACCAGGCCGATGCCCGCGGCCTCTGTCACCCCGATCCGTTCCCCGGTGAACAGCAGCGTGGCGGCATGGGCCGGGCCGACGAGCGACACGAGGCGGCGCACCATGTCGAACCCGTAGGCGATGCCGAGCTTCGCCGCCGGGATGCCGAAGGTGCTGCCCTCCGCCGCGACCCGGATGTCCGCCTGCAGCGCGATGCCCAGGCCGCCGCCCAGGCAGAAGCCCTGGATGCGGGCGATCACCGGCTTGCGGAACGCGGCGAGCTTGGCTCGCCCGGCGCTTGTCAGCCGGTCGTATTCCTTCTGCGCGTCCGCGTTGCTCCGGCTTTTCTCAAACTGGCTGATGTCTGCGCCGGACACGAAGGCCTTGTCCCCGGCGCCTGCCAACACCACGACCTGGACATCAGGCGCGTGCTCCCAGGCGTCGAGGATTGCGGCCAGGCCGTCCCACATCTCGACCGACATGGCGTTACGCTTTTCTGGCTGGTTGAAGGTGATCAGCCCCACCCCGTCCCGCATTGCGGCCAGCATCTTGCCGGAAGCGTAGTTCGTGGCGTTCGCGTCGTGACCCATCGTTGCATCTCCTGGCCTAACCGGAACTTAAATCTCAGCATTCTTGTTGACAACCAAGCCCCTCGCTCACCAGATTATTGTGATAAGCGAACGTGCGGAAGGCGATGAGGCCATGAAACCAGTCATCGCCGCGCTCCTGCTGTTGACGGCCGCGCCTGCCGCGGCGCAGGAGGCTCCCGCGGCCCCAGTCGTGCAGCAGCCGGTGGAACCCAACATCATGACGCCGATCCTCGGGCGGCAGGTGCTGGACCAGACCGGCAAGGCGGGCGGGCGCATCATCGATGTGCTGGTCGATGAGTATGGGCAGACCCGCGCCGCGGTGATCGACGTGGGCGGCTTCATGGGATTGGGCCAGCGCCGCATCGCCACGGCCTGGCGCAGCCTGCGCTTCAACCCGGCGAACGGCGAGATCACCCTGCTGATCCCCGCCGACCAGATCGGCGCGGTGCCCGAATACAAGCCCGGCGCGGCGCCGGTCGTGCTCGCGAGTCCGCCCCCGTGAGATGGGAAGTATCCCGTCGCCTGACGATGAGGCCACAGGCTTTGACGGCCCGGAGCGCCCGCGGCCTCGACGCGCTGAACGCCCTGGTCGCCAGCAGCCAGACCGGATTCGGCGCCTTCATCGCCGTTTACCTCACTGCACAGGCCTGGACGCAGGCCGATATCGGCCAGGCGCTGAGCCTCGGCACGGTGGTCGCGATGCTCAGCCAGCTTCCGGCCGGGGCGCTGGTCGATGCGATGCGCAGCAAGCGCCTCGCCGTGGCGTTGGGCGGCATCGCGGTGGCGCTCAGCGCGCTGCTGTTCGCCGTGTCCTCCGCCTGGTTGTCGGTGATAGGGGCCGAGATCCTGCACGGCTTCGCAAGCTGCATGATCGGCCCGGCCATCGCGGCGGTCAGCCTGCAACTGGCCGGGCGCGCCGGGCTGGGCGTCCGGCTCGGGCGGAACGCGCGCTACTCCTCCATTGGCAGCGCGGTCGCCGCGTTGGGGCTGGGCGCCATCGGCACCTACGTGTCCGGCGCCGGCGTGTTCTGGGCGACCGCGGCGCTGATGGCGTTGGGCCTGCTGACGCTCCGCTCCCTGCCGCCGCCCGCCGCCGAGCCGCGGGCCGTCCAGGTCGCCGCCGAAACCCGTGGCCTGCCCGGCGCCATCTGGTCCCTGCTCAACCGGCGCTTGCTGGTGTTCGCCGGCTGCGTCGGGCTGTTCCATTTGTCCAACGCCGCCATGCTGCCGCTGGTCGCCAACGAGATCACGCGCAGCACGGGCGCGGGCGCCAATCTGGTGATCGCGGCCTGCGTGGTGGTGCCGCAGGCCATCGTGGCCGGGCTGTCCCCGCTGGTGGGCCGCACGGCCGACACCTGGGGCCGGCGGCCCGTGCTGCTGCTGGGCTTCGCCGCCCTGCCGGTGCGCGGCGTGCTGCTGGCGCTTGACGCCCATCCGGCCTACGTCGTGCTGGTGCAGGCGCTCGACGGCATCAGCGCCGCGGTGTTCGGGGTGATGCTGCCGCTGGTCGCGGCCGACCTGACCCGCGGGACCCGGCGCTTCAACCTGTGCATGGGGCTGCTCGGCCTCGCGGTCGGCGCCGGCGCGACGCTGAGCACGGCGGTCTCCGGCTTGGTAGCGGACCGATTCGGCAACGCCCCGGCGCTTCTGGCGCTCGCCGCCGCTGGCTTCGCGGGCGTGCTGGGCCTGCTGGCCTTGCAGGAAACGCGGGAGTCGCGGTCCGGCCGGTCCATCGCGGGAGCTTTTGGCGCGGACGCGCGTTGATACGACATCAAACATGGGAGAGTTGCTTCATGCGGACCATTCTGATCGCGGCCGGCGCCCTCGCTCTGACGCTTGGCGGCCTTGCGCCGGCGGAAGCGGCGGGCTGCATCAAGGGCGCGGCGGTGGGCGGCGTCGCCGGGCACGTTGCGGGGCACCACGGAGTATTGGGCGCCGCCGCGGGCTGCGTGGTGGGCCGCCACAACGCGAACAAGTCGGCGCGGGAAGCCCAGCAGGCCCGCACGACCAACACCAACGCCGCCCCGGACACGACCGACCGCTAGGCTACCCCTGGCGTCGCCGGCCTCCGTACCATCGGGGGCCGGCGGCTTGCCTCCGTTTCGTGCCTTCTGCATACACGGCTCATGCCGCCCTTCCCGCCCGGCTCGACGCCGTTCACGTCCGCCGAGGATGCCAGGACGGTCGGTGGCCCGCTCCTGCGGCTGCACCGCGCGGCGCTCGGGCGGGACCCGGACGCTGCCGGGCTGGCCGCTCTAGTCGCGGCGCGGCGCGGCGGAGCGGACCTCCTTGTGCTGGCGCGGGTCCTCGCGGCTAACGATGAGTTCGCTGCCCTGCACGGCCCGGGCGATGCCGACGCTCCCGCTGATGCCGCCTTCGCCGCCAGGGTCGCTGCCCAGGCGTTCGGACGCGGCGGCGATCCCATTTCTAACCCGCTCGCCAAGGTCTTCGAGGGATCGGGACGCGCCGAACTTCTGGCGGCAGTGGCCGAGGCCGCACCAGTGCGGGCACGTTCGCCGTTGCTGCCCGGCCTGTTTCCAGATGTGCCGCCCGACGATTCCGTGGCCTACGCTTTCTGGGTGGCCGCCCACGACACCATCCCGCCGGGCGCGCTAACCCGCATCGTGCCGCCCCCAGGGCCGCGCGTCGGCTTCGCCATGCGGGCGGGCGACAGCGAGGTTGAGGCCGTGCTGCGCACCGCTGCATCCTTGCAGGCGCAGGTGCATCAGGACTGGGAGCTGCGCCTGGCCTGCCGGCTGCACTCGGCCTGGCCGCGCCGCGCCGTCATGGCTTTGGCGGAGGCCAACCCCCGAATCGCCATCATCGACCTGCCGCCGCTGACGCCGGCCATCGAGGCGCTCAACCTCGCCCTGCGCTCCGTGACCGGCCCGGTTGCCGGCCTGCTCGAACCCGGCGACACGCTGCCGCCCACCGCGCTGCTTGAGGCGCTTTCGGCCCTCAGTCCCGACACGCTGCTGGTGTTCACCGACGAGGACCAGGCCGATCCCTTCGGCCGGCGCAGCGCGCCGCGGTTCAAGCCGGATTACAGCCCGGACGCCATGCAGGCCGCGGACGTGATCGGTCAGCTCGTTCTGTACCGGGCCGGGCTGCTCGCCGAACTCGGCGGCCTCGACCCGGCCGCAGCGCCCCATGAGGCCTACGACCTGGCCCGCCGCGCCGCGGCCGTTGCCGGGCCGGGCCGCATCCGCCACGTGCCCGCCGTGCTGTGCCACCGCGCCGCACCGCCGCCGCCCGACCCGCCCGCGCCGCCGCCGCCCGCGCTGCCGGACCCGTTGCCGCCCGTCAGCGTCATCATGCCAACCCGCGACCGGGCCGACCTGCTGGCCGCCTCCGCCCGCGGCGTGCTGCGCGGCACCGACTACCCGGCGCTTGAGCTGATTATCGTCGATAACGGCAGCACCGACCCGGCCGCCGTGGCGCTGCTCGCCGAACTCGGCGCCGACCCGCGGGCGCAGGTGCTGCCGTGGTCCGGCGCGTTCAATTTCTCCGCCATGAACAACGCCGCCGCGCGCCGCGCCGGGGGCCAGGTCCTGCTGCTGCTCAACAACGACGTGGAGCTGACCGACCCCGGCTGGCTGCGCGCCATGGTGGCCCACGCCGTGCGGCCGGACGTGGGCGCTGTGGGGGCGCGGCTGCTCTATCGCGACGGCCGCCTGCAGCATGGTGGCATGGCGCTGGGTCCGGCCGGGCGTGCTACGCACCTGCTGCGCGGAGCGCCGCGAAACGCACCAGGCTACCTCGGCCAACTAAAGGCGACCCGGGACGTGTCGGCGGTGACGGCCGCGTGCCTCGCCATCCGGGCGGACGTGTGGGCGCGGGTGGGCGGCATGAACGAACAGTTGCCGGTTGCCTGGAACGACGTGGATCTGTGCCAGCGCGTGCGCGCCGCCGGGCTGCGGGTGATCTGGACGCCACATGCCGTGCTGCTGCACCTGGAAGGCGAGACCCGCGAGGAAGACGCGGCCGATCCGGCCCGGCAGGCGCGCTTCCTGGCGGACCAGTCGCTGTACCGCGCGACCTGGGGCAGCGCCGCGGGCGAGGACCCGTTCCTCAACCCGAACCTGATCGCCGGCGACCACCAGCTTCTGCTCGCGCCGCCGCGGCGCCCGCGGCCGTGGTGGTGACGCGCGCCGGCTTGCCCGTCGCGGTTGCCAATGCCGGGCAAATCTGGTTTCAGTCCTAAGTCGCTGCGCCACGCCATCCTGAATTGGAACCGGGTTCTGGACCAAAGCCTGACCGATCCGCCGAGGCTCGACCCGTCCACCGCCGACACGCTGGCGTTGCTGCGCAACCCCGCGCTGGACCCGTTGTTCCTGCGTCCGGCGCTGGTCGGCGTCGAGAGCGCCTGGTACGGCCACATCCCCTTCGCCCATTGGATCGTCGCCGCCTGCCGCCCCCGGCTGATTGTCGAGCTGGGCACGCACAACGGCGTGTCCTACGCGGCCTTCTGCGAGGCCATGGCTCAATACGGCATCGACGCCCGGTGCTACGCCGTCGATACCTGGCAGGGCGACGAGCACGCCGGCCATTACGGCGACGCGGTGTTCGACGCGCTGCGGCGCTTCCACGACGCACGCTACGCCGGGTTCTCCGAGCTGCTGCGCTGCACCTTTCAGGAGGCGCTGCCGCACTTCGCCGACGGCTCCATCGACCTGCTGCACATCGACGGCTTCCATACCTATGACGCCGTGCGCGGGGATTTCGAGGCCTGGCGCCCCAAGCTGTCCGACCGCGCCGTGGTGCTGTTCCATGACACCAACGAGCGGCGCGGCGACTTCGGCGTTTGGCGCCTGTGGCGGGAATTGCAGGCGGCGCATCCGGGGTTCGAGTTCCTGCACAGCCATGGCTTGGGCGTCCTCGCCGTCGGCTCCCATGCGCCGGAGGACGTGCTGGCGCTGTGCCGCCTGGGCGACGCGACGTCGGCCGTGCGGGAGCGCTTCGCCCTGCTGGGCGAACGCTGGATGGACCACTTCGAGCAGACCCAAGCGGTCGCCGCGCAGCAGCGGGCGGAGGCGCGCAATGCCGGCTATGCCGCCGAAGTCGAGGCGTTGGCAGGTGCCCGGGACGCTGCGGCAGCCGCCGAGGTCGCTGCCCTGCAAGGCGCCCGGAACGACGCGGCGCAGGCTGAAGCCCAGATCGCGCGGCTGACCGGACAGGTTGCGGCCCTGGACGCGGTGCGCAACGAGGCCGCCGAGACCCGGGCCGAGCTGGAGGACGCTTGGTCCTATCAGGCGACTCTGAAAAACCAGATCGCCCAACGCGACGATCACACCGCGGAGCTGCTGGCGTTGCTCGCCGCCCGCGCCGCGGATTGGGAGCGGGTGCATGAGGTGCTCGTCGGGCAAAGTGCCGAACTCGCCGGGGTGCGCGCGGCGCTGGCGCGGGCGGAAGCGTTGCAGGCGGTGACCTACCGATCCGCTTCTTGGCGCTTCGCCGCTCCGGTCCGCGCCGTAGGCCGTTACGCGCCTTGGCTCGGGCGCGATGTCCGGCGCGCGCTGCGCCTGGCCAGGATGGCGCTGTCCGGGGATCTCGCGGCCCACCGCCGCCTGCGTGCCCGGCGAACCGCGGAGGCCGCCGCCTTGCGTGCCTCCCCGCTGTTTGACGCCGGGTTCTACCGCGCGAACCATCCCGGCCTGGCCGCGGCGCGTCACGACCCGGCAGCCCACTTCGCCTGGGTCGGCGCGCAATCCGGCGCCATGCCGAACCGCTACTTCGACACCGCCTGGTTTCTCGCCCGCAACCCCGCCTTGGCGGAAAGCGGGGAGAACCCCTTGCTGCATTGGCAGCGGGAGGGCGCGGCGCGGGGCCTCGACCCGAACCCGTTTCTGGATGTGGGCTGGTACCTGGCGCAGAACCCGGACGCCGCCGGGCGCAACGCGCTGACCCATTGGATCGAAGTCGGCCGGGCCGCCAGGCGCGATCCGAACCCAATGCTGGATGCTCGCGCGCTCACGCTGGACCACGGCACTGGGCCCGACTTCGACCCGTTGCTGCATTGGTGGCACTACGGCACCCGCGACGGGCTGGACCCGCACCCGCTGTTCGATGCTGCCTGGTATCGCGCGGAGCACGGCTTGCCGCCCGCCGCCGACGTGCTGGCGCATTGGCTGGAGATTGGCCGGGCCGCTGGTTTCCCGGTCTCGCCGCATCAAGCGCCCGGCGCCGACGCGCCGCCCACCGTGGCGTTTCCCGTCGAGCCTGCGCCCGATGTCTCGATCATCGTGCCGGTCTATGGCCACTACGCCGACAGCCTGCGCTGCCTGCATTCCGTGATGCGGCACAGCGGCGACGCAGTCCGCTACGAGGTCATCGTCGCCGACGACAAGCCGGCCGGCCGTATCGCGCCCTTGCTGCGGGAGCGCGTGCCGGGCCTGCGCATCATCGAAAACCCCAGCAATCTCGGTTTCGTGCGGAGCTGCAACAATGCGGCCGGGTCGGCGCTCGGGCGATATATTGTGTTCCTCAACAACGACACGGCAGTGCGGCCGGACTGGCTGGCGCCGCTCGTGCGCCTCGCCGACGCCGACCCACTCGTGGGCCTGGTCGGCGCCAAGCTGCTGAACACGGACGGCACGGTGCAGGAGGCCGGCGGCGCGGTGCTGCGCAACGGCTGGGGCCTGCCCTACGGCGCCGGGCGCGACCCGGCGGCGCCTGAGCTGAATTTCGTCCGCGACGTGGACGTGGCGGTCGGGGCCTGCATCCTGGTCCGCCGGGAAGCGTTCGAGAAGGTGGGCGGATTTGACGACCGCTACGCGCCTGCGTTTTACGAAGAGTTCGATCTGGCCTTTGCGTTGCGCGACCGTGGCTGGCGCGTGGTCTATCAGCCCGCCAGTGCCGTGATGCACCACGGCAGCAACTCCTACGGGACCGAAGCGCGGGACCGGCACAGCCAGGCGAACCATGCGAAGTTCTGCGCGAAGTGGGCGCCCATGCTGCTGGGCCAGCCCTTGCCGAACGCGCCGGAGCTGCAAGTCCGCAGCCGACCGGCCCCGTTGGGCATCGCCTTGGTGATCGACGACCGCGTGCCGGAATGGGACCGCAACGCCGGCGGCGTCACGCTCAACCAGTACCTGCATCTGCTGCAAGGCATGGGCTACCAGGTCGTCTTCTGCCCGGCCTACGACGCCACGCCCACCCAGCCCTACACCGCCGCTCTGCAGCAGGACGGCATCGAGGTGCTGCACGCGCCGGAAACGCTGGACCGCTGGCTGCGGGCCAACGGCGGGCAGCTTGACCTGGTGTGGACTGCCCGGCCTGACGTGACCGGCCCCATCCTCGACCTGATCCGGGCGGAAACCCGGGCGCCGGTCCTGTACTACACGCATGACCTGCACCACCTGCGCGAACGCCGCCGCTGGGAGCTGGAGGGCGATCCGCATGCCCTGACGGAAAGCAAGCGCCTGAAGCGGATCGAGACCCGCATCTTCGCGGAGGCGGACCGCGTGATGACGCCGAGCGAAGAGGAGGCCGCGGCGATCCGCGCCGACGTGCCGGACGCGCAGGTGCATGCGATCCCGCCTTACATCCTGCCCGCCACCCCTTTGGCCCGGCCCAGCCCTGACATCGAGCGGGACGCGCTGATCTTCGTCGGCGGCTACAACCACCTGCCCAACGTCGATGCTGCGGTCTGGCTGGTGCAGGACATCATGCCGCTGGTCTGGTCAGCACTTCCGGACGTGCGCCTGCTGCTGGTCGGCAACGCCCCGCCGCCGGCGGTCGAGCGCCTGGCCAGCCGGCGCGTCACCGTCACCGGCTTCGTGCCGGACGTGGCGCCGCTCTACGCGCAAGCCCGGCTGTCGGTGAACCCGTTGCGCTATGGCGCCGGGGTAAAAGGCAAGATCGTCGCCAGCCTGCAAGAGGGCGTGCCGGTCGTCACGACGGCGGTGGGCAACGAGGGCCTGGGCCTCGTCCACAGCGCGGAGGCCTGGATCGTCGAGACCGCCGCTGATTTCGCCGCCGGGATCGTCGCCCTGTATCGGGACCCCGCGCAGTGCGCCGCGATGTCGCTGGCGGCCCAGGCCGTGCTGCGCCGCCGGTTCAGCGAGGACGCGGCGCGGACGGCGCTCATGGGCGTGCTGGGCCAATGGTCGTGCCGGGTCTGCGGACGGTCCGCATCGGCCCGCCCGGCCCCCTGCCCGCATTGCGGCGCCGATGCGGAGGCGCAAGGCCTGGCCAGCGCCATCCTGCACGGGCTGCCATCCGGCCAGCGGCGCTGCATCGCCGCTGCGGCGCCTCGCCTCGCCCGGCTGTCCGTCCGGATGTGCGACGACGTGCCGGCGCCTTTGGCCTTGCTGCTGGACCGCGGAGTTCCAGGCGACGCGCCATGCGGCCTGCTGATCGGCGGCGCGGCCCTCGATCCCGCAGCGGCCCTTTCGGCCCTGCGGCCCGGCGCCCGCTGGGTGCGTCCGGGCCGGGCAGAGGACGCGGCGGCGCTGATCGCGGCCGGGTTCGCGGTGCTCGCCCACCATGGCGACAGCCCGACCCTCGACGCCCGGGCGCCCGCTTGACCGAACTGCGCCCGTCCGTCCTGGTGGACCTACGGCCGTGCTACGAGGGCTTCGCCGGCATCCCGCAGGAGACCCGGCTGCTGTTCCAGTTGTTCTCGGACATGAAACTGGGGCGGCTTGGCGGCCTTGCCTCCGGCATCCATTTCGCCGGGCCGCCGCACCGCGCCGCCGCCGGGCAGACGCCGTTCGACCGCACCTTGCAGCAGGCGCGCGTGCTGATCAGCCAGGACACCAAACGTCACCACGCGCCGCCCGGCCTGTCGTTCCTGCTGCCCGGCCCGATCCGCCGCCGCATGCACCATGTCACCACTATCCTCAGCCTGGCGCAGCGGGAGGAGCAGCTCGACCTGCCCATCGACCCCGTGCTGTTCGAGGACTACCTGTGGATGAAGCTGTTCGACAACACGCTGCCGCCGTCCGACCGCGGCCTGTTGTCCCGCGCCGAGTTCTTCGCCACCGCGCTGGGCCACGAGAACGCGCGCAGCCTGTCGCTGCTGCCGCTGCCGTTCCAGCGGCGGCTCAACACGGCGGGCTGGGACGTGTTCTTCGCCGCCACCGTGTCGCCCTACCGCGTGACGCCGGGCACGCAGTTCATGGTGCGCTACTACGATGCGCTGCCGCTGCTCAGCCCCCATACCATCGGCGAGCCTTGGCCGCATACCAACAGCCATGCCCGCATGCTGAAGCGCAACATGGACCAGGGCGCGCACTTCTTCTGCGACAGCGAGCCGGTGCGGGAGGACGTGCTGCACCTATTCCCCGAGAGCGAGGGGCGCGTGCACACCATCCCGGCGCTGGTCGCCCCCGAGTACCGCCCCGACGTGCGGTCGGAAAGCGAGCTGCGCACCATCCTTCGCCGCCGGGCCAGCACGGCGACGGCGCCGGCGGGCGGGCGGCGGGAAGCGCCGGACGCGCCCATTCCAAAACTCATCATCGCCGTCTCGACGCTGGAGCCGCGCAAGAACTACCTCCGTTTGTTCCGCGGCTTCGAAATCGCCCGCCGCATGACCAAGGCGCCGATGCAGCTCCTGATCGTCGCCAACCCCGGCTGGCGCTCGGATGCGGAGCTGGCCGAACTCAAGCTGCTGGTGCGGGAGGGCGCCTACCATGTCTCCGGCGTGCCGCTGGCCGAGCTTCGGGTGCTGTACTCGATGGCGCATCTGGTCGTCGCCCCCAGCCGGGCGGAGGGGTTCGACTACAGCGGCGTCGAGGGCATGGCCTGCGGCGCGCCGCTGGTCGCGAGCGGAATCCCGGTGCACCGCTGGGTGTACGGCGACGCCGCCGCGTATTTCGATCCCTATGACGAGGAGGAACTGGCCACGATACTGGCCCGCCTGGTCGAGCTGCCGCGGGAAACCGGGGTGCTGTCGGAGATGCGCGACCGCGGCCTGCGCCAGGCGGCGCTCTACCAGTCGGCGGCGCTGTCGCCCCGCTGGGAACAGGCGGTGCAGTCGGTCGCGGCCCACTCGCGCGCAACAATGGTCCAACCGGCATGAAGACTGAATCCCACCGGGACAACAACTTCGATGCCTTGCGGCTGTTCGCTGCGGGGATGGTGATCTACGGGCATGGCTGGATCCTGGCGACGCCCGCCGGGCCGGGCTTCTGGGGCGTGCCGTTCGCGCGCATCGGCCTCGACGTCTTCTTTGCCATCAGCGGCTACATGGTCACCGGGAGCTGGCAGCGCACGCCGAACCTGCTGCTGTTCCTGGCCAAGCGGGCTTTGCGCATCTTCCCCGGCCTGATCGCCTGCGTGCTCGCCACCGCCTACGTCCTCGGCCCCCGACTCAGCAACCTGCCGCTCCACGCCTACCTGCACAACGGCGAGGTGCTCAAGTACCTGCAGAACATGTGGCTGTTCCAGCGGCTCTATCTGCCCGGCGTGTTCGACGGCATGCGGCTGAACGGCGCGGTCAACGGCTCGCTCTGGAGCCTGTTCCCCGAGGTGCTGTGCTACGTGACCGTGCCGTTGCTGGCCCTGCTGCCGCGGCAGTCGCGGCTGTGGGCGCTCGGCATCGGCGGGATCGCCGCGGGCGTTGCCGGCATGTGGCTGTTCTACGGCTACGAGGGCCTGCCCATCGTCTTCTACAACACCGACGTCAAGTACATGCTGGTCCAGGTGCCGTTCTTCTTCCTGGGCGGCCTGTACCGGCTGCTGGGCGACCGGGTGCCGAACTTCTACCGGGCCGACTTCGCCCTGCTCGGCTACACGCTGAACTGGGTGGTCGCGAGCTGGTACAGTTGGTGGAACCTGCCGATTGAGTGGGTGACGTTGCCCTACATGGTCATCTGCTTCGGCCGCATGTCGATGCCGGTGGTGCGCCGGGCCGGGCGGTTCGGTGATTTGTCTTACGGCATGTACCTTTATGCGTTTCCGGTCCAGCAGATCGTGATCGCGGCCATGCCGCGAAACGAGTATCCGATTGCGATCTGCATGGTGCTGACCGTGCCGTTCGCCCTGCTGTCCTGGCACCTGGTCGAGGCGCCGGCGCTCCGCTGGAAGCCCGACCGCTTCTCGTCCGCTATGACCGTCCGAGCAGACGTGCCAGCAACCCAGCCGGAGCCGGCTTCGGCTCCGCTTTCGCGATGAGGCCGGGCCAATCGGCGTAGTTGATCCGCTGCTCCTCCTCCGCAGTCAGCGGCGGCAAGGGCCGCTCGCGCCGGCGGCCGACGAGGGCGGTATGGTAGTTCGGCAGGATGCCCTGCCGGGTCAGCATCTGCTCAATCAGGATGATGAGCCGGGCCACCGTCTGGTCCCGAGCGTCGGACCAATCGAAGTTCGGCAGGATGCCGGTGAAGAATGGGCGCATGATCGCGCCGCCGTAGTCCTGGCGGTGGACCACGTCGAACCATTGGTAGGTCAGCGGCAGGATGCGGGACGCATGCACGCCTTCCGACGGGTCGTGCCCCATCATGAACTCGAGCGACGGGCGCGGCACCATGCTGCGGGTGTGCTTCGCCAGCACGTCCCAGCGGTATTGCGGGGCAAGGCAGTCGTTCACCTCGTCCAAGATCGCCAGCACCTCCGGCTCGTACATATGGTGGTCGGGGCCGATGTACTCGTCAAACCATAGCAGGCCGCCAGGCTTCAGCACCCGGTGCATCAGCTCGTACATTTCCTCGATCTTGTCAAAGTGATGGATCGCCGCCTGGACGAACACCGCATCATAGCCGGCCGTCGGCAGGTCCTCGGTCAGCACGTCGCCGCAGCGCAGGTCGAGCCGGGCGGCGTAGTCCTTGTCCGCCACCCGTGCCCGCGCACCCTCGATGGCGGTGCGCGACATCTCATACGCCGTGACGTGCTGGGCGTAGTTCTGGGCGACCAGGTACTCCTCCAGGAACGCCATGCCTGAGCCGATGGCCAGCACGCGGGCGGGCGGGGGCGCGAAGAACTGCCGGGCGATGCTGTCCACCGACCAGCCGTCGAGCGATCCGGTCAGCGGCTTGGCGACGGCGTATTGATACAGGAACTTATGCTGGGTGAAGTCGATTGGGTCCCCCTCGATCACCGCCTGGGACCCGACGTGCTCCCCCTTCTCGTAGCGTTCGTCCCAGATCGCGGTCGCGTCGGCGGGCTTCTCGGTGTCCATGCTCGTGTCCTGTGCTAAGCATCATTCTGCGGAGCGTCTCCATGCGCCGCAGGAAGATGATGCGTCTCAAATGCCTCTTCAGCGTCCGTGCACCATCAAGCCCGGCGGAAGCGTGGACAGCAAGGCCTCGAAATACGGAATCGTCCGCCGCAGCCCCTCGGTCAAGGAGACGGTCGGCTCCCAATCCAGCGCCGCCTTGGCCTGCGCGATGTCCGGGCGGCGCTGCTTGGGGTCGTCCTCCGGCAAAGGCCGATGGATGATGCGGGACTGCGACCCCGTGAGGTCGATGACCTTCTGCGCCAGTTCCAGGATGGTGAACTCCCCGGGGTTGCCGAGGTTCACCGGCCCGGCGACCTCGTCCGGGCTGTCCATCAGCTTGACGAAGCCGTCGATCAGGTCGTCGACGTAGCAGAAGGAACGGGTCTGCTGCCCTTCCCCGAACACCGTGATGTCCTGGTTGGTCAGCGCCTGCACGATGAAGCTCGACACCACGCGGCCGTCCCGCGGATGCGTGCGGGGTCCGTAGGTGTTGAAGATGCGCGCCACCTTGATCTTGAGCTTGTGCTGGCGGCGGTAGTCGAAGAACAGCGTCTCGGCGCAGCGCTTGCCCTCGTCGTAGCAGGAACGCGAGCCGATGGGGTTGACGTTGCCCCAGTACTCCTCGGTCTGCGGATGCACCGAGGGGTCGCCGTACACCTCGCTGGTGGACGCCTGGAAGATCTTGGCGCCGGTCCGCTTGGCGAGGCCGAGCATGTTGATGGCGCCGATCACGCTGGTCTTGGTGGTCTGCACGGGGTCGCGCTGGTAGTGGATAGGCGACGCCGGGCAGGCGAGGTTGTAGATCTCGTCCACCTCGACGAAGAGCGGAAACGTCACGTCGTGGCGCATCAGCTCGAAATTGCGGTTGTCGTAAAGGTGCGCGATATTGCGCGGCGTTCCCGTGAAGAAGTTGTCGACGCACAGCACATGGCACCCGGCATCCAGCAGGCGTTCGCAAAGATGGGACCCCAGGAAGCCGGCGCCCCCGGTCACAAGGACGCGACGCTCAAGATGCAATGAACCGCTCCTGATTTCTATGCAGGGTTGTTACCGCGATGCGGCGTGATGGTAAATCGCCTGGCCCCCCAGGGCTATCGCATATGACCGGTGAGGGCGAGGGTTGCCGGCGGCGCCGTGGCTGGCCTCTAAACGCGGGGTTCAGCATTGAGGCGCTGCCATGGAAGAGTTCGCCGCCTGCTTTGC
>JAABUQ010002635.1_pt1 | contig 35002 bp, 34 predicted proteins | sample 5560001 | NCBI WGS metagenome assembly JAABUQ01 (sample SAMN10711888, study PRJNA513371) | rock metagenome | isolation source: Antarctica rocks | place: Antarctica: Victoria Land, Finger Mt nord | collected 2015-12-18
GGGTCGGCAAGGCCGGGCGCGAAATCGTTCTGCACCCAAGCAAGCCCCTTCCACGCGGGCGCTACCAGCTTGTGGTACTGCGCGGCGCCACGCGGATCGTCAGTCGCACCGTACGACTGGGATGACGGCAAGCAGCCACGCTCCCGGTCAAGTGCCCTCAGGTAATTTGACTGATCTCCGTCGCGGAAGCCGGGACGGTGCGTCTGCGCAAAGCCTTCGATGAGACTCGCCAAGCCCGCGGGCTGTTCCCATTGCGGAGTGTGTCCCACATTGCGCATGAGTCCACCCGCGCCCCGGGACCCGTCGCCAGACGCCGCTTCCGAAGGCTAAACGAATCGATCCCCTTCACCGACCACGGCCAGGAGAGGGACGTGGCTTGTAGCAACGATCTCGTCCAGTCGGTGAGCGTCGAGATAGCTGAAGGAATCGTTGCGCGACTTGCTTGAACGATTCGAACGTCATGCCTCGGTAGTCCTCGACGAACGTCGGCCGGTCTCGGTGAGCCTTCCGCGACCTGCTGGCTCATCTGCTCTCGAACCAACGAGTCGGGCGCGATGCGGTAGCTCAGTTCGCCGATGACGGGCAAGGATGCGACCTGGGCCATGAACGGGAGACTCGCGTAGCAAACTACGGCTGCCCGCCGGCGCCACCCCCCGGCTGCACGACTAGGTCCTTATGCCAGCAGCGTGCGTGCGTGGCTACGGACTAGCTCGATGAGCTCAGGGCCCGCCTTCGTGGGCGACCCGCTGTCGAATGGCGGCTGTGGGTCATACTCCATGGCGAGCTGGATTGCGCGTGCGGTGGTCTCGCCGGCGATCACCGCGGCGAGGTGCAGGGCCATGTCGATGCCGGCGGAGACGCCGGCGCCGGTGATCACCTTGCCGCGCTCGACGAAGCGCTGCTCGATCGGGCGGGCGCCGAGGCGCCGGAGCGTGTCGAACTCGAGCCAATGGGTAGTCGCGTCGGTGTCGTCGAGCAGCCCGGCAGCGGCCAGCAGCAGCGAGCCGGTGCACACCGACGTCGTCCACGTGGTGGTCGCGTGGGCGGTACGCAGCCAACTCAGCAGACGCTCGTCATCGAGGAGCCGGCGGGTGCCGAGGCCGCCGGGAACGACGACGACGTCCGGGTCTCGCAGGTCCGACAGGGCACCGTCGGCGTGCAGGGCCAGCATGCCGTTTTCCGTGCGCACGGGGCCGGGCTCAAAGGCGAGGAAGGTCACCGTGGCACCGGGCAGTCGCGAGAGGACCTCGTAGGGCCCCACCGCGTCCAGCGCGGTCAGCCCGTCGAAGATCGGAATAGCGATCCTCATGCCGCCAGCGCTGGCCGGAAGCGGTCGCGGTATGCGGCCGGAGCGACGCCCAGGCGCCGGTGAAACGCGCGGCGCATCGTTTCAACTGTGCCGAACCCGCATTCGCGTGCCACGACGTCAACGGGCGCCCGCGTCTCCTCCAGCGCCATCCGCGCGCGCTCGACCCGCACCGACTCGACGTAGGCGCCGGGCGTGAGCCCCGACTCCCGGCGAAAGGCCCTTGCGAAGTTGCGCGGGCTCATGTGTACGCGCTCGGCTAGCGCCGGCACCAAGAGGTCCTCGCGCGGATGGGCGACGATGTAGGCGCGACTGCTACCCGAGACCAACGTGCGGTTTTCGGATTGCGACGAGGCGATGTCTTGCTGACCAAGGACTCCGAGACTGCTGACGACATCGGCGTGAGTGCCTTCGTGGCAGAGAACGTACCGGATCTCGTCTGCGGCTACCACCTGGCGCTTGCCCGCCCGCTCTCCGGCCGCGTTCTCGGGGAATACCTCCGCTGGGCACTCGCCAGCACCTTGGCCTGCCAGCGAATGAGCGCCGCCGCAACCGGCGTTACCCGATTTGGTCTCCGCTCGGACGCCATTGCCAGCCTGACCGTGCCCGTGCCACCCATTGCCACCCAACGCGCTATCGCTGACTACCTCGACCGCGAAGCCACGCGAGTCAACGTCCTGATCGCGGCGAAGCAGCGGATGGTGCGCCTCCTCACGGAGCGTTGGGAGGCCTTCCGGGCCGCCTCGGTCGCTGGCACGTATAGCCAGCAGAAGGGCGTACGTAGCGGACCTGAGTGGCTAGGTGCGGTCCCACAAGAATGGTCCATGGAACGCCTGAAGTTCCTTGCCCGGATGGAATCGGGCCACACTCCTGACCGGAAAGTCGAGGCCTACTGGCTCGACTGCACTATCCCATGGATCACCCTGAACGATGTAAGAAGGCTCGATCAGGAGTGGACCATCCAGCAGTCGACCAACGCGATCAATGAGCTTGGCATGGCGAACTCAGCAGCCCACCTGCTGCCCGCGGGGACGGTGGTGCTTTCACGGGACGCGACGGTCGGCCGAGCAGCGATGCTTGGACGGCCCATGACAGTGTCACAGCATTTCGTGGGTTGGATCTGCGGCCCTCGCTTGACACCCGAGTATCTGCTGCACGTCATGCGACGACCGATGCAACGGCACTTCGGCACCTTGACCGCCGGGGCAACCATCGCGACCATCGGAATGCCAGAGCTGAACGACCTCGTGGTCCCCGTGCCCCCTGTTGACGAGCAACGGAGGATTGTCGCGGAGCTGCGATTGGCGAACGACCGCTTCAACCGAACCCGTACTGCCCTCGACACCCAGGTGCACCTTCTCCGGGAGCGTCGCCAGGCTCTCGTCTCCGCCGCGGTGACCGGCCAATTCGACATCCCGGAGGCGGCATGAGCTCCGTCAGCGAAAAGCTCCTCGAAGACGCAATAGCCGCCCATGTCACGACTCATGGGGGCTACCTGGCCTGCAAGACGGGGACGGCGCTCGAGTGGGGTCAGGACTTCGATCCGACCCTTGGTCTCGACACCGTTGAGCTCTTCGCCTTCATTGGCCTGACCCAGGGTTCGGCGTGGGGGCGACTCATCAAGGCGCACGGCGGCGAGGAGGAGCTGGCGCGCCAGAGGTTTGCACGGCGTCTCGCGCAGCAGATCGACGAGCGAGGAACTATCGACATCATCCGCCACGGCGTCCGCGATCAGAACGTCGAGATCCGCCTCTCGTACCGCAAACCCGCCTTCGGCATCGCTCCCGAGCTCGTCGCCCATTACGACGCGAACCGGCTCACGGTCACACGGCAACTCCCATTCGATCCGGACTCCAATAAGACCGTTGACCTCTGTCTCTTCCTCAACGGCATCCCGGTCGCCACGGCCGAGCTCAAGAACCACCTCACCGGCCAGAACATCGAGCACGCGATCAAGCAGTACCGCACCGACCGCGATCCCGAGAACGTCACCTTGGGTCGACGGGCTCTCGTCCACTTTGCCGTCAACCCCGATTCCGTCGCGATGACCACCAAGCTGGAAGGCAAAGCGACACGGTTTTTGCCCTTCAACCTTGGTCAGAATCTAGGCAAGGGCAACCCGGCCAACCCGAACGGCCACAAGACGTCATACCTCTGGGAGCGGGTCTGGCCGAAGGAGCCGTGGCTCGACATCCTCCAAGGCTTCGTCCATGTGGACCGGCCAGCGAAGGGCTCGGTTGCGGCGCGACGGGCAGCCGAGAGGGTCATCTTCCCCCGCTACCACCAGTGGGACGCGGTCCTCAAGCTCGAGGCCGACGCCGCGGCGAACGGCGCCGGACGCTCCTACCTCATCCAGCACTCCGCCGGATCCGGGAAGTCGAACACGATCGCCTGGGCCGCGCATCGCCTCTCGACGCTGCATACCGCCCAGGACCAGAAGATCTTCAACAAGGTCGTGGTCATCACGGACCGCGTGATCCTCGACCGCCAGCTTCAGGACACGATCTACCAGTTCGAACACGCGCGCGGGGTTGTGGTCAAGATCGATGAAGACTCCACGCAGCTTGCACAGGCGCTGGCAGGCGAGCAGGCGCGCATCATCATCACCACGCTGCAGAAGTTTCCTTTCGTCATCGGGAAGATCGGGGAGGTTCCGGCGCGCAGCTATGCCGTTGTTATTGACGAGGCCCACTCATCCCAGACCGGCGAGGGGGCGAAGGATCTGCGGCTGGCTCTCAGTGCTGGCGACGAACACGAGCTAACAGCCGCCGAGGCGGAGGACGCGGGCCTGCTCGCGACTGCCATCGATCCGGTCGAGGAAGCTCTTGCCAAATCCGTGGGCGCCCGCAGTGGCCGGCAATCCAACCTCTCGTACTTCGCGTTCACGGCGACGCCCAAGGGCCGCACGCTGGAGATGTTCGGCCGGCTCAATCCGGCTACCCAGAAGCACGAGCCGTTCCACCTCTACTCGATGCGCCAGGCGATCGAGGAGGGGTTCATCATGGACGTGCTCGCCAACTACACGACATACCAGACCTTCTGGAAGATCGAGAAGGCGACAGCGGACGACCCCGAGTACGACGCCAGGAAGGCTCGTCGCGCGATCGCCCGGTTCGTCAGCCTCCATCCTCACCACCTCGCCCAGAAGGCGGAGATCGTCGTCGAGCACTTCCGTCAGCACACGGCGAAGGAGATGGGCGGTCTCGCGAAGGCGATGGTCGTGACGTCCTCACGGCTCCACGCCGTCCGCTACAAGCAGAACATCGATAAGTACCTCAAGGCCCAGGGCTACTCGGACATCCAGACCTTGGTGGCCTTCTCCGGCAAGATCGACGACGGCACCGGTCAGCCGCTGACCGAAACGAGCATGAACGGCTTCCCTGAGTCCCGCACGGCCGAGGAGTTCGGGACACCGGAGTACGGTGTGCTGATCGTCGCGGAGAAGTTCCAGACCGGCTTCGACCAGCCGCTCCTCCACACGATGTACGTCGACAAGCCTCTGGTCGGGCTGGCCGCCGTCCAGACCCTCTCGCGGCTCAACCGCATCCACCCGCTGAAAGACAGCACGTTCGTCCTCGACTTCCGCAACGAGACCGAGGACGTCGTCACGGCGTTCGAGCAGTTCCACGGATGCACCGTCGCGCCCCCGACAGACCCGAACATCCTCTCGGACACGCGGCGCCGGCTCGACGACTTCGACGTTCTCCGCCCCGAAGAGATCGAGGCAGCCATGCCGGCGCTTCTGGGGGCGGGCGCTTCCGACGAGAAGCGGTCAGCGGAGACCTATGCCGCCCTCGGTCTGGCCAAGGCGCGGTTCGAAGAGATGGGTGACGAGCAGCGCTTGGAGTTCCGCGACGCCCTGACACGGTTCGTCCGGACCTACTCGTTCGTTTCCCAGATCGTCGCCTTCACCGATCCAGCCCTAGAGCGCGACTACGTCTACTGCCGAGCCCTCTCCTTCTATCTCCGCGATGCCGGAACCGTCGAGCGGCTCGACCTGGGAACGGAGGTCGAGCTGACGCACCTGCGGCACCAGATGACGTTCAGCGGGGCGCTGTCTCTGACGTCCGAGACGGGCGAGGTTCGATCCTTCTTCGGCGAGGGAACGGGCCGGCAGCAGGAGCTCGAGATTGAGCAGCTCTCCAGCATCATCGACGTGCTCAACGACCGCTTCGGAACTGATCTGACGGACGTCGACAAACTCCTCCTCGACCAGTTCGAGGAAAGCTGGGTCGCGGACGGCGAGCTGTCCGACCAGGCGCAGAACAACACGATCGACAACTTCCGGCTCGTCTTCGACCGAAAATTCCTTCAGACGATCGTAACGCGAGTCGACGCCAACGACGAGATCTACAAGAAGATCCTCGACAACGAGGACTTTCGTGCCGCGCTCGGGGAGTTCTATCTGCGCAAGGTCTACGAGCGGCTGCGAGACCCAGCCTCCTCCTAGACGCCTCGGCTGGACGCCAAGCCATAGCTGCGAGGGTCAGCCGCCGCCGACTCGCGCCCTCACGCCGATGCGACCTGACCTCAGTCGTTCGTAGCGGACCGGTGTCCGCGACACGACGCGCGCGGTGGCCTGCGACGGCTGGGGTTTCACGATCTGCGGCACACGTTCGGCACCCGGATGATTGCCAAGGCCGACATCCGCCGCGTGCAGGAGTGGATGGGCCATGCCGACGTCCAGACGACCATGAAGTATCTGCACTACGAGCCGCGCGCGGAGGACGCAAGGCTAGTCACCGAGGCGTTTCTACCCCCTCCGCGGCTGATTCGCGAGCTTGGAGCGCTCCCCGGCGGTGTTGACAGTTCAGGCCGCGGGAGCCCGCCGAGGAGGAGGACCGCTCGCCCGGTGCCGCTGTCGCGGTACTGGGTCGTGCCCGCCGAGAGCGCGACCTCGTAGACCGGCCCGAGCACCTCGTCAAACGGTCTGTCGAGCCGCGAGGGCAGGCGTGAGGTGATGCTCGGCGCTCATGGGTGGCGCCCGTCGGAGAAGAACTCCTCGATGCGGTCGAGCAGGAGCTGCGGCTGCTCCTCGGCGATGAAATGGCCGCAGTTGGGCACGACTTCTAGGCGCATGTGCTCTGCGTACTTGCGGTAGCTGTCGGGCACCGCGGGCAGGAGGGGGTCCTGCTGGCCGTTGAGGTGCAGGGTGGGGACCTGGTTGTGCAGGTGGCGGTGGTGCCGGGCGAGGTGGGGCAGTTCGTGAAGCACGACGTTGCGGTCGAACTTCGCCGCCGCATTGACGCACTTGGGCTGGCGCATCACCGACAGGTAGGTGCGCTCTTCCTCGGGCGTGAAGGTGCCCGCGTGCCGCCAGCGGCGCAGGCAGCGCGCGGTGAGGCCCATCCCCTCCGAGGCGGTACCCCCGAGCAGAGCGATTAGGTACACGTGCCAGGCCGCCCGGACCAGGCGCAGTTGCGCCCCGTCCAGCGACCATGGGTGGATCCCGCCCAGCGCGACGAACTGCCGAATACGCTGAGGCCAGTTGAACACCGCCCGGTAGCCGACGACCAGCCCCCAGTCGTGGCCGACCAGGCGGAAGTCGTCGATGCCGATGGCGTCGAGCAGCTCTACAAGATCGAGCGCCATCTGATGCCAGCTGTAGCCGCGGATGGTCCCGTCGGTCCAGCCCATGCCGCGCTGGTCGGGGCAGATGACGCGGTAGCGCTGTGAGAGCGGCCCGATTACCAGGCGCCAGGACCACCAGTGCTGGGGCCACCCGTGCAGGAGCACGACCGGCTCGCCGTGGCCGGCCTGCGCGTAGTGCCTTTGCAAGCCGCCGAGGTCGACCCAGTGGTGGGTTACCCCTTCCACATTCGGAAGCGGCGGTTGCCCGAGCAGACCGCCGGGCGGTGAAACCAGTGTTGCTGACATCGACACCTCCAGATCACCATACCGAGCGCTCGCTATGTTACCATCGTCACTGGAGCACGCGTAGCATCTGCGCTGTGCCGCGATCTGCGCCTCTAAGCGACCGCACCGCAGCCACCCGCTCGCGTCTGACCAAGGCGGCCATCGAAGTGGTCGCAAAGCGGGGGTTTCACGCGGCCTCGGTGGACGAGATCGCCAAACGGGCCGGCTTCTCGATCGGCGCCCTCTACTGGAACTTCGCCAGCAAGGACGAGCTGTTCCTCGCCGTCTTCGATGAGCACGTCCACTGGTTCAAAGGGCAACTGGAGGAGGCCCTGGCATCAGCCGACGCCGACGCTGGCGCGTCGGAATGGATCGAGCGGATCGTTCAGCGCCCACAGCAGTTTCTGATCTTCATCGAGTTCTGGGCGTACGCGGTCCGCAAGCCGAAGGTCCGCGCCGCCCTAGCCGAACGCATGCGCGAGATGCGCGAAAGCGCCGCTGCCGCACTCACGCAACGTGCTCACGCCGCCGGTGCCCAGCCGCCCGTCGCGCCCGAGCTAGCAGCGCTGCTAGGCCTCGCGATCGGTCGTGGCGTAGCACTCGAGAAGCTCGCTGATCCTGACGGCCTCGATCACCAACCTGTCTCCCAGCTCCTCCGACGCCTGAGCGCCTAGCGTGGGACGCCGAGCGCCTCGACACGCGGTCCTCCTGCGGACCGTCAAGCCGAGCCACTCCGAACGCGGATCAGGACTCCGCGTTCGGATGACGTGAAACAACGGCCCGAAGGGGCTGCGAGCGAACTGCGCGAGGATCGCGCCGGCCTGCAGGCGCGGGACGAAGCCTGCTCCTTACCGCCCGGGAAGGGTGGCTGTCGCGTGGAACTAGGCGTAGTGCGACCCACCGGATCGCCCCGCCCGCCAGCTTGTGAAAGCCACCGCGCGGCCCTCGGAGTTCGACCGACCACGGCGGCGTCACCCTCCAGAAAGTAAAGCGGCTTCGCGCCGGGCCCAGAACGGCGTCATGTCGCGCCCGAACGCGACGCTCGAGATGTCGAGCAGCTCGGCGATCAGCGCGCGGCGCTCCTCCGGGCAGATCGGCCGGGCGGCGGTACAGCTCGCGGCTGCCCGGCGCAGGACGCGAGGCGACGCGCGACCGCTGCAGAGCGCGGTGTGCGAGACCACGGTCAGCCGCTCGCCCGTCACCGGGTGGACGAGCTCGGCGCCGACCCCGAGCAGGCCCGCCTCACCTCGCGTCCGGCTGACCTCGCGTCGCCTCGGCGGCGGCCTCGAGGTGGTCGTCGCCCCAGAACCGCTCGCCGTCGACGATTACTGTCGGGACACCGAAGACGCCGAGCGACACCGCTTCGTCGTGGGCGGCCCGGACCGCCTCCTTGACCTCCGGGCGTTGCACCCCCTCGGCCAGCTGATCGGGCACGAGCCCGACCCGCGTCCCCGCGTCCTGGACGACCTCGAGGCGCCCGAGCTCGTCGCCCTCCGTGAAGGCGAGGCGCATCGCGGCGAGCGCGAAGGGCGTGAGCACGTCCTGCTGGTGCGCGTAAGCCATCGCGCGCGCCACGAGCACGTCGTTCGTCGGCCACGGCTCCGGCCACCGGATCGGCCCCAGGCCATGCCAGGCGGCGCGCGCCTCGCAATCCGCCAGACCGGCCGAGCGGCGCTCGTCGAGGCCCCAGGAGCTTCTTCCGTTGGCCTTGAACAGCGCTCCCGCGAAGACGGGCCGCCAGACCGCGCCGGGCATAAGACGGTCGATCCGCTCTGCGGCGAACCACGAGTACGGCGACATCGCACCGAAGAAGAAGAGCGCACGCGCCACCGCCGCGAAGGGACTACGGATCCGCCTGCAGAAGCCGCTCGGCGACCCGCGGGCGCGTGGCGACACGAAACGCTTGAGCAACGAGCTCGGCGTCCTCCGCCCGCGGCACATAGTGCAGGTACTTCATCGTGGTCTGCACGTCTGCGTGGCCCATCCACTCCTGCACGCGGCGGATGTCAGTCGTGGCGATCATCCGAGTCCCGAACGTGTGGCGCAGGTCGTGGAAGCGCAGGCGGCGCAGCCCGGCCCGGGTGAGGGCGGCGGAATAGCGTCGACGCAGCGCCGAGCCGTCAAGGCGTGCGCCGGCGATGCCGGCGAAAACCGGCTCGTCCTCTTTGGTGAAGCTCTCGCGATAGCTGAGGCCCGCGAGCGCCTCAGCGACCTCGGGCGCCATCGGGACCGAGCGCACCTTCCCCGACTTTGGTGTGGTGAGCTGGCCCCCTGAGTAGCTGCCCCGCACACGGATGGCAGACCCGTCGAAGTCGACATCGCGCCAGCAGAGCGCGATCAGCTCGCCCCGCCGCAGGCCAGTGAACGCCGCCGTGAGGTAGATAGCGGCGTCTTGTGGGGACTCGGCGGCGCGCACCAGTGCCCATACCTCCTCCGGTGAGAACACAGCGATGGCGCCGCTCAGTCGCTGCGCTGGCCGCTCAACTTCGCTGATCGGATTGACGGCTAGCCCGTGCAACCGTCCGGCCCGCTTGAAGATGCCCTGCAGCACTAGGAGCGCCTTGATGCGGCTGCTCGGCGACAAGTTGGTGGAGGCGATCCAGTCCTCGATCATGGCGGCGGTGACGTCCTCCAGCCGGCGCGATCCGAACGCGGGCAACAGGTGGGTACGCACGATCGACGCGTAGGTCCTGACGGTCATCGTCTTGCGAGCACGGTCGTGCTCTATGTAGCGCAGGAACTCCGCTGCGCCGTCGGCGAACGTCGCCCCGGTGTGCACCATCCCGGGTAGGGTCCCCCGGCGGGCCTCGGCGAGGATGTCCTGCAGCCAGGCGTCGGCCTGGCGCTTGGTGTACGAGCCAGCGGGAGGGCGCCCTCGCTCCGTCCACGCCGGCCCGATCTTCTTCTGAACCTGGCGTCCATCGGGCAACCGGTACTTGGCGTACCAGACAGGGCCGTGGCTCCGGTCGAGGCGAAACACGTGCCCGCTCGGTGGCTGCCTGACACCCTGCTGCATGGGCCGCCCCTCCCTGTCCGCGGGCCGCGAGGGACCGCTCGCATGCTTGAGCGACGCACACTACCGCGTCCTTGGGACACATTCGGGACACGGCGGGCGCTGATCAAAAGCTCGCCTAGTGAAAAGGCACCGCCATACAGGACATTCGAGTGGGCGATCCAGGACTCGAACCTGGGACCTCTTCCTTATCAGAGAAGCGCTCTAACCGACTGAGCTAATCGCCCTTTTGGCTCTGCTCAGGGCTTGCCGGCTCCCGTAGCCCTGTGGCCACCTCGTCGAATGGCACATCCATGGCACTTCTCGCCGCGTCGCCTCGTCGCAATGCTGTCGGGATGGTAGCGCCGCGCTGGCCGCCCGCTCGGCGGCCTCCTCGGCCACGCCGAGGGCGCTCTCGACTGTGGGCCAGCTCGGGCAGGGCGGCTCACATGAATAGGCGATACGGTGACCGCAATCGACAGCGCCAACCGCGCCGCGCGGGCACTTCGAGTAGCGCTGGGCTCGCAGCTCGTGCTCGGTGGTCAGCTCAGCGCCGGGATGGGCGGCGAGCAGATATTCGGCGAGCCAGACGACGGCCAGGGTGTTGGAGCTCGGCGAGAACCAGTGGCGCCGGGGCGAGCCCCCCGTCGGCGATCCGTGCGCCGGCCTCGATGACCCGGATCACCTCGGGCCGCTGGGCGAAGGGCTTGCTCCGCAGGAGTAGTCCGAGGCCGTGAAGAGTTGCCAGCCGGCGATCGTCGCGCGCTTGCCATAGGTTCGCAGTTGCGGACGCCATAGGAATCGGCGCCCGACCAGTTCGCTGGTGACGACGCCGTGGTACGTGATTCCAATGGAGGATCTCGACGTCGCGTTCGGTGAGTTGGGGACCGCGTGGGCGTCCGACAGCGAGTCGGGGCGGTGGCGCACGCCTCGTCTGTGCCGTCAGTTGTTCATTCGACGTGGCCATGGGGGTCTCGTGTTCTCGGACAACGCGTCCGAGGGACGGCCCGTCGCAGATCGAACGTAGCCGCGAGCAGAGGACGTGGCGCAGACGATGTCGGGTCGGTCCGTTATCGGTTCGTTGCGACTACACCCGCCGCCAGCGAGCGCCCGGACCGCCACCGTCGACGGTGATCCGCCCCTGCTCGCGGAGCTCGTTGAGCACGAGGCGCACCGTCGCCGGACTGATTCCTGGCAGAGCCCGCTCGATGTCTCGACGACGGAACTCGGCGGGCGCCTGCTGGAGGATGTGGGTGCGAACACGATCCTGTTTGCTGCCCACGGTGTCGCGAGCCTGGTCGACCCGCTGCTCGAAATCGTCGTAGGCGCCGGCCAGGATGCTGGCGAGGTAGGAGATCCACGGGCAGATGGTGTGCTCGCCGGTGTGCCATCCCTGCTGGGACTCGTAGAGCCGGGCGTAGTGCGTGTTCTTGGATTCCTAGACGCGCTGCTCGAGACTGACGTAGCGGGCGACGCCGTAGCCCTGCGACAAGAGCTCGTAGGTGGTGAGCAGCCGGGCGAGGCGACCATTGCCATCGGCCACCGGGTGGATGGCCAGGATGTCGAGGATCAGGGCGCCGACGAGGATCAGCGGGTGTCCGACCTCGGCACGCTTGGCCGCGTTGTACCGGTCGATGGCCTCGCGCAGGAAGAACTCGGTCTCCTCTGGCTCGAGGGGTGAAGACGACCTCTCGGTGACCGCTCTCGTAGGAGACGATGAGGTTCTCGTCGGTCTTGAGGTGTCCTCCCCGACCGCCGGCGTGCTCGAAGAGCTGCCGGTGCAGGTGCAGGACGAGGGGCACGCTGAGCGGCTCGTATCGATCCATCCTCATCAGGCCGTCGATCGCGTCGCGGTAGCCGGCGAACTCCCGCTCGCTGCGGTTGCGGAATCGCGGGGCACCCTCGGCGATCTTCAGCGCCCTCTCGCTGTCCACGATGACGCCCTCGATGGCGTTGGAGGCGGTGATCGAGGCGATGCGGGCATTCTCGGAGAGCTGCTTCAAAACCTCGGGCAGTTGGTCCTCGAAGAGCTGCTCCCGCCCGCGCCCGGTGTCGATCCGGGCGAGGAGCGGGCCGAGCTCACGGGGCTGGCCGTCGAAGGTGGCGTCGAGGTCGATGAAGCTGCGCATCGCGCTAATGCCCTGCCTACGATTTTTGCAGGATTGGCACGACTCCACACTGCCGAGCAGAGGGCGGCCCGGGCCGGCAATCCCCCGGCCGAGCGAGCCAGGTCCTCGGTCGGTGACGGGCGACACAGCCAAAGTCGGTCAGACCACCTGGCCCAGCCCGGCTGCGGAACCGTGACCGCCGCGATCATCATCGGCCGCACCGCCGGTGCTCAGCGGTTCCCCAGCGACGGGCACTTCGCCCGGCACGCCGGCACTGCTCCCATCCCTGCCAGCAGCGGCAACACACAACGCCACCGCCTGCACCGCGGCGGGGACCGCCCGCGCAACCGCGCGATCCACATCATCGCGCTCTCCCGCGCCAGGACCGACCCCGAGACCCGCGCCTACCTCGCGCGCAAACAGGCCGAGGGCAAGACCAAAGTCGAAGCCCTCCGCTGCCTCAAACGCCACCTCGCCTGCCACATCTGGCGCCTGCTCTACACCCCCGAAATCCCGGCCGCCCCGCCCGTCCTGATCAATCGCTCAAACCCACAAATACCAACCTCCACTTGACATAGGAGCAGCCAAATCAGTCGCCCGCCGACAACGATGCGGGAGGACGGATGCGATCGCGACATGCCCGGTTTTCCGCGCAGACCGCGTCTCCGGGCGAGCCCGCCTAGGACTGCGTCGCAACGCGCATGCGGGTCTCGCGTGGCTACGTCAAGCAGCGCGCCAAATGGCGAGGCTGCGCTGCCCGGCGTCGTCGGTGGATCATTTGGCCCGGTAGCGCTCGGCGAGCTGAGGGCTCTGGGCCCCGAAGGCGGCCAGGTCTGCGTCGAATACTGCGGTGAGAAGGCTGTAGTCCTCGACGCCGGGGGCGCACACCACTTCGCCGAGTTCCAAGCCGCGCAGGGAACCGGTGACCACGTCCTCGGCGGTCATGCGGGGCACTGCGGAGAGGTCCATGCCTTGGACGGTGTGAAATTCGGTGGCCACGACGCCGGGGCAGACGACCTGCACTTTGAGGGGGGTATCTTCGAGTTCGGCGCTGAGGGTCTGAGACACGGCCACGGTGTGGCCAGGGTTCCGGCGTAGACGGCCCGGCGGGGCATCTGTGATGAGGGGGCGGGTCCGGAGAACGCGATCATGCCGGCGACGTTCACGATCGTTCCTTGGCCGCGGGACAGCATTCCCGGGACGGCGTCGCGCGTCAGCATTGTCGGCGCGACGACCTTGACGCGTACCAGTTCGCGCGCTTGCTCGGCGGGAGTTCCGCGACCGGGCCTGTAGTGGGCGACGCCTGCGTTGTTGATGAGCATCGTCAGCGGCTGGCTCGCGCACAGCTCAGCGGCCGCGACCTGGACCGCGACGTCCGGCAGCGATGCTGCGAGCTCCTCGAGTCTTGCCTCTGCGGCGGCCGACGACGATCAGGTCGTAGCCGTCGCTGGCCAGGCGCTGGGCGAAGGCCTTGCCGATACCGGAGGAGGCACCGGTAACGAGTGCGCGCGCGGACATGCTTACTGCTCCTTCGCGTGTGTGGGTTGACCGTGACGGCCTGAGTGTCGTTGAGCCACGCGTTCTCAGCCCTGGTTGGAGGATCGTGCGAGGCGGGCGAGGATCTCGTCAAGAAGTGCAGCTTCGCCCGGAGTGAGGTCTGCTGGGGAGGCATCGATCGCGGCCCGCAGGGCGTTCGCGGCGGCGGCCGTCGTGGTTGACCGGGGCGCGGGGGTGTCGGTGGTGATGGTGTTGGTGAGCCCGTCGAGGAGATCGTCGAGCATGCCAAGGTCACGACGCTCAGGCGTCGTGGCGAGGAGGGTAAGCACCGCTCCACGGGCGGATGCGGTGATCAGGGCGATCGCGCGTTCCTCGCCGAGCGCGAGGCGGCCGGCTGCAGCGACCCTCCGAACCCGCTGGCGCAGGATGCTCTCGCCGAGCTCTTGCGCCGCCCAGTGTCGCGCGGGGTCAGGGTCGCCATGCATGAGCGAGAAGAGAGCCGGATGCTCGATCCCGAACTCGACGGTGGCGCGCCACCCGTCACGCAACACTTCCACTGGGTCGCGATCTGAGTCCATGCCCGCCCCGGCAGCCTTGCCGGCGACCCAGGCAGCGAGTTCGTGCTCGGCGACCGCCTCGATGACGCCTTGCTTGTCGCCGAACAGGCGGTAGATCGTCGGCGCCTGCACTCCCGCGGCGGACTCCACGGCGCGTGTCGTGACCGCCTCGCGACCCCCGTCGCGTAGCAGGCGTGCCGCCGCGAGGACGATCCGCGTTCGCGCGTCTGCAACCGCTGGCGATCGGGATGCGTGGGCCACGTTAGCGATGATAGGCGGGTCGATTAGCTACGCTAGCAAAGATGCTAACCTGAATATGTAAGCGCTGGTAACTAGTCTGGGCTCGGCGCATTTCAACTTATCCAAGGAGGCAGCATGATCATCGTCAGCGGTGCCAACGGGACGCTCGGCCGCGGAATAGTCGAACATCTTCTGAACCATCTGGCGCCTGAGGAGATCGGCGTCAGCGTGCGCGAGCCCGACAAGGCTGCGCCGCTCGCGGCGCGGGGCGTTCGCGTCCGGCGCGGCGACTTCACCGATCCAGACAGCCTCCGAGATGCGTTCGAGGGCGCTCGCCAGGTGCTCATCGTCTCCTCCAACACCCGCGCCGGTGACACCCTGGAGCAGCACCGCGTAGCGATCGATGCCGCGGTCGCCGCCGGAGCCGAGCGCATCATCTACACCAGCCACGCCGGTGCTGGACCGGACTCGCATTTCCCTCCCGCGCGCAACCACTGCGCGACCGAGCAGATGCTCAAAGACAGCGGCGTTGCGTTCACGTCACTGCGCCACGGGTTCTACGCGGTCGCGCCGACCTACTACCTCGGCTCGGTGCCGAGCACCGCCACCATCGCCGTGCCTCAAGACGGACCCGTCGCCTGGACAACCCAAGCCGACCTCGCCGAGGCGGCCGCGCTCATCCTCGCCGAGGAGGGACGCTTTGACGGACCCACCCCGCCGCTCACCGCAGCCCAAGCGCTCACCTTCCACGACGTCGCGGCAATCCTCACCGATCTGACCGGCAAAGAGGTCACACGCCAGATCGTCCAAGACGACGATTTCGTCTCGACGATGGTGTCCGGCGGGATGCCCGAGCCCGCCGCCAAGCACTCACTCGGGATGTTCCTCGCCGCCCGCAATGGCGACTTCGCCACCGTCGACCCCACACTCGAGCAACTCCTGGGCCGCGCCCCCACCACCCTCACAGAGGTCCTCGCCACAACCAGCAAGCACTGATCCAAACGGTCCCGCCGACCCCGGCGCGATCCGTCCCTCCAGCCGCCCGAGAGTGCGGCCGCTGCCCTCCGACGCTCTCGCTCAGACGACCGCTTACGGCCAAACAGAACCTGGTCCGCTCGATTGCACCTCCGACAGGAGCAAAGCAGGACGCGACCCCATAGTCCCGGCCGGCTCGTCGCCAAACCCGCGCATCGGGTGCTTGCAAGCTGGCTGCTGACGCTCGGGTGAAACCAGAAATTCAGCGATGAACTCGGCCGCGCTACAGCTCGAAGCCGTCCTTAAGCCGGCATGGGCCCGACGTGACGCAGGCGCGGGGCTCGTTCGCTCACGGGCGCCATCGAGGGCTTGCACGTCCACGGTCTGCGCCCGGCCAGAGGTCCACCCGTCCTCAGCGCTGGAGCACCACCTCGTAGCGGTCGATGATCGGCTCGCGTGATGGGCCGCCGCGGGTGAGCGCCGCTTGCACCGCCTCCCCGGCGGCACGCTCGCTTCCGCGCAGGTCGGCGTCGCTGCTCCAGTACGTGATCGCCGCCGCCTGTCCGGTGGTGCGGTTGACCAACAGGGTCACTCCCTGGAAGCCTGGGTGTCCCTCGAGCTGGGGTAGTTCGACGTCCTGAAATCCCCGCAGGGTTTCGTCGATGCGCCCGGGCGGCAGCCCGGCGAACCTGCTCAGTCTGGCGTGCATGTGGCTCTCCTCTCCTTCGGCCCGCCGGCCGGCCGGCCGTGCCCTGACCGTAGCCTCCCCGACCGGCCGATGGCAAGCCACCGGACCTCAGCGACGCCGGAAGCGACTCACCCGCCGGCGATCTATTTGCAAGGGCCGCAGGTGACCGGTGGACGGCGCTTGCACCGGCGGCGCGGTGTCGGGGGACGCCCGCCCGCCCGCCCGCTCCCCTGGCTCGGGGGCCATCGCGCTCTGGTGCAGGCGCATCAGAGCCGCCTCACGCTCGCGTCTGGCGACCCGCTCCTGAGGCTTTTCGCGGAAGACGAAGATCCACAAGCCGGCGAGCAGGGCGTAGCCGCCACCGAGTGAGAGCAAGGCGATCGCGGCGATCGCGGTACTGCTGGCGCTGGCGAGCAAGAGCTGCCCCGTCGTCTGCTCGCGGTACCGGCGGCCTAGAGACCGGGCCAGTGTCGGGCCACGAACCCCGCGTTGGACCGCGCGCCGGTCTGCCAGCGCGAACCGAAGACGCCACTGCGACCGCTGGTGTCAAAGCGCACTCCGTCCACGTACATGTAGGTATGCCCGGCGTTTGCGAACACGGTGATCCAGCGCCCTGGACCGGCGACCCCCCAGTTCTCCAGGTCACCGGAGGTCACCGGGGCGCCGATCAGCCCGCCGGCGGCCAGCGCGTAGCTCACCGACGCCGAGCAGTCATAGGCGTTGTCGACAAACGACGCGTGTCCGCCGCCGAATCGATAGGGGAAGGTGGCGATCGCGTTGCCGCCCGCCATCACGCGCGCGATGACCGCGGGGATGCCGGCTGGCGGCTTGACCGTGCCGTTGCCGCCCACCGAACCGCCCGAGCCGGCGCCCGCCGCGCTCTGCTGACTCTCGGACTTTACCGCTTGGTCCATCTGCTGTAGCTCGCGCCTGACCTGGGCGTCGGAGGGCGCCCCGGACGCGATCACGGCCGCCGCGACGCCCGGCGTGCTGGCGCTGGCGTGGTGTACGTACGCCGGGGCCGGCGAGCTGTTGGCCGCCTCTGGGTCGGGCACCAGCCCGGCCGCTCCCCTGCCCGCCGCGGGCGCGCGGTGCTGGGCGGCAGCGCGCCCACCGCTCGGGGCCGGGGTGGCCGGATGCGCGCGTGTCGTCGCCGGAGCGAGAGGTGCGCTTGGGGCGAGGGGGCGCAGGTCCGCCGCGGCGGCGTGTGCGGCGGGCGGGCGGGCGGACCCGCCTGGTAGCAGTACCGCGGCCAGAATGGCGATCGCCACCGCCAGCCCAACCACTCCAACGAGCGCAGCGCGGGGCAGGGCCGTGATCTGACTGAGTACCCGCCTGACCATCGCCGGGTAAAGGCTAGCGAGCGGGTAAGCACGCGGCGCGGGCGCCTACCGGCTACGGCGCGGAGAATGCTGCGCCGCGGGCGCATGCGCCCAGCCCGTAAGCTCGGGCGGTCGGCTTCGCACAGACGATCGAGAGGACGCCAGTGAAGACAAGTCGTCATGGCCAGAACCTGATCAAGCTCACCCGCCTGGGCGCGGTCAACTTCTATCTCGTGCGCGAGGAGGATGGCCTCACGGTGGTGGACACCGGGATAGGCGGGAGCGCCAAGGGGATACTCGTAGCCGCTCAGGCGGCTGGTGCACCGATTCGCCGCATCACGGTCACCCACGGACACGGCGACCACACGGGCTCCCTCGATGCGCTCATCACCCTGGCCCCAGACGCGGAGGTGATCCTTCCCGCGCGCGAGGCGCGGCTCATGCGCGATGACCGCGCCTCCCTCCCGGGTGAGCCCAAGGCTCCCCCGGGCGGCTCGCCGTTCGCGGCCGGGGCGATACCTCGCCGTCACGCCACCGCCTCGCGCGAAGTGCAACCGGGAGACCGCATCGGCTCACTGGAGGTCGTCGATGCGGCCGGGCACAGCCCCGGGCAGGTGGCGCTGTTGGACGCACGCGATCGCACCCTGATCGCCGCCGACGCGTTCGCCAACCTGGGCGGCCTGTACGTCACCAGCCAGGTGAACCCGCGCTTCCCCCTGCCCGCGCTGTCCAGCTGGGACCGGCCCACGGCGCTGCGTTCCGCGCGGGCCCTGCGCGCGCTGAACCCCTCCCGCCTGGCCGTCGGGCACGGGGCGGTCATCGAAGATCCCTCCGCGTCGATGGACCGCGCTATCTCCTCGGCGTCGAGGTGAGCGTCCTGTCCCGCAGCGAGGAGCGCGGGTCTGTGCGCGCCGGGAACGCCGGGGCCTCCCGCGGGTCGCGGGGCAACGACGACCCTTCCGGGGGACTCCGCGCGCCCCTGCCGCGATCGCGCCTGGTCCTGAACGTCGTCACCGTGGCGATCACCGCGCTGTTCACCTGGATCGCCCTGCGCAACATCCATCTCGGCCAGGTGGCGAGCGCGTTGGGGCGCAGCGACCCGCTCTGGTTGGGCCCCGCCCTCGTGGCCTTCGCCGCCGGAACCGCGGCCCGGGCCCTGCGCTGGCGCTCGCTGTTTGCCGTCGAGCGTCGTCCCCCGCTGGCGGTGGTGGCCAACGCGATGATGATCGGTTACCTCTACAACAGCATCCTGCCTGCGCGCGCGGGCGAGGCGGCCCGGGTGGTGGTGCTCACTCAGCGCAGCGAGGCTCCCGCGGTGGAGATCGTGGGCACCGTCGTGCTGGAGCGCCTGTATGACGTGGTGGCCATCCTGGTCGTCTTCTTCGTGGCCGAGCCGTGGCTGCCGCGCGTCAGCTGGTTCAGCGCGGCGGCCGTCGCGGCCGCGGTGCTGGCGGCGACCATCACCGCTGCCGCAGCCGTGCTGGCCATATGGGGCGATCGTCCGCTGCGCCTGCTTCTGCGTCCGCTCGGGCGCCTGCCCCTGTTCTCCGGCGAGCGACTTGAGCGCACCGTGGCCGAGCTCGCGCACGGGCTCAGCGGGCTGCGCGAGCGGCGTATCGCCTTCGGCGCCTTCGTGTGGACGACCGCGGCCTGGCTGCTCACCGCGCTTGCGGCCTGGCTGACCACGCTGGCCCTCGGCCTGCATCTGCCGTTCTCCTGTGGGGTCCTGGTCAGCGTCGCCGTCGGCCTGGGCATGATCCTGCCCTCGCCACCGGCGGCGGTGGGCGTGTTCGAGGGCGCGGCGCTCATCGGCCTGAGCGCCTTCGGGGTCTCCCACAGCACCGCGTTGCCCTGTGCGCTGGTTCTCCATGCGCTCAACTTCGTGCCCTTCATCGTGGTGGGCGCACTGGTCGTCCACTACAACACGCGCCATCCCGCCCGCTCGGCCCGGCGCCCGCCCGCTCCGGCGCTGACCTGACAAGCGCCGCTCGCTGCCGCACGACGGCTTCCTCCCCGGGCCCCAACCGGCTCGCGCCCGACGAACGCGCACGGCGGGAATGGCACAGGCCGGTACCTATACTCTGCCCTTCCCCCCTCGGAGGAACCGCCCGTGCAGGAGATGGTCATCTACGGCGTCAGCTTCGACATGGTCGGCAAGCAGCCGATCGTGTTGCTCAAGACGGTTGACGGCAACAAGTTCCTGCCCATCTGGATCGGCCACCCGGAGGCGGCGTCGATCCTCATGAAGCTGCAGGGGGCCAACACTCCCCGGCCCATGACCCACGACCTGCTGTGCGAGATGCTCGGCGAGCTCGAGGTCAAGTGCACTCAGGTGGCGGTCACCGAGCTGCGTGAGAACACGTTCTTCGCGTCGATCACGCTGACCGTGAACGGTCGCGAGCTCGAGATCGACTCCCGCCCCAGCGACGCGATCGCTCTGGCCGTGCGCTCGGGCGCACCCATCTTCGCCGCCGAGGACGTGATCGCCGAGTCGGCGATCGAGTTCGAACACGACGTGGAGGAGAGCGAGGATGTGGTCGAGAAGTTCAAGGAGTTCCTCGATCACGTGACCCCGGAGGACTTCGCCGCCGGCGAGTCCTAGGGGGCCGCCCTCGCCGGGTCCCCAGCCGGCCGTAGGCCGGCACGGTCTGTGAGAAGCCCGTCCGCCCGTTCAGCCGGCCAGCACTTCGGCGCGCAACCCCGCGCCGGTCACTATGCGCCCGATGAGCTCGTCGAAGCCGATGCCTGCCGCATCGGCGGCCTGGGGCAGCAGGCTGGTCTCGGTCAGGCCGGGGACGGCGTTGACCTCGAGCACGTACAGCGAGTCCGGGGCCATGGAAAGGTCGGGCGGCGCCGCATCGCTCCCCGGCGCGGAGAGCATGAGGTCCACGCGGGCAAAGCCGCGGCAACCGAGTAGCCGGTAGGCCTGCAGGGCGAGCTGCTGGGCGCGCGCGCTCTGGTCGGGGGCGAGCTGGGCGGGACACACAAACGTGGTGCGTCCGATCTCATAGCGCGCCCCGAAGTCATAGAAGTCCTCCTGACGGGGCACCGCCTCGACCACCGGCAACGCCGTGGGCCCCGAGCCGTCCAGGGCGTCCAGGACCGACACGGCCAGGTCACGGCCGTGCACGTGGCGCTCGAGCAGCACCTTGCGGTCGTAGGAGAAGGCGGCCACCAGCGCGGCGGGCACGTCCGTGGCGCTGCGCGCGAAATTGATGCCCAGAGCCGACCCCTGCCCGGCGGGCTTGACCACGATGGGAAAGGTCAGGCGCTCCTCGATGGCCGGCAGCGCCGCCGCGGCTCCCAGCTCCTTGAAGGCGGTTTCGTTGAAGGCAAAGAAGTCCGGGGTCGGCATGCCGGCGTCGCGCATCGCGTGCTTGGCCAACACCTTGTCGGCGCAGCGAATGCAGGCGGATGCTCCCGATCCCGTGTAGGGCAGGCCCACCACCTCCAGCAGCTCCTGCACGGTGCCGTCCTCCCCGTCACGCCCGTGGAGGGCCACGAACACCACGTCAGGGGCCGCGCTGCGCAGCCGGTCGACCAGGTCGTGGCCTACGTCGACGGCGACCACCTCGCATCCGAGCCGCTCCAGCGCGTCCTGGACTCGCGCCCCCGAACGCAGCGACACCTGGCGCTCCAGCGAGCGGCCGCCCTTGAGGACCACCACCCGCGTGCCCGGCGCCACCGTGGCCGCGGGTGGAACCTGCGGCTCGCGCGTCGGGCTCATCGATCCTTGCGCCGACGCGCCGCCGCCCCGCCCGCCGCCCGCCGGGGCAGGGAGAACACGTCGGCCAGGCGCCCGGACTCTGCGGGCTCCGGCGTGGCCGCCTCGTGAGCCGGGGGGGTTACGCCGGTCAGGGTCCCGTACATCGCGACCTGCACGTCGATCACCTTGCCGATGCGGCGGATGCCCTCGCGGATGTCCTCGTCGTTCACCCCGGAGAAGTTCAGCCGCATCGATGACCCGCCGCGGCCGTCGACGTAGGCGGCGCGGCCGGGCACGAAGGCGACGTTCTCGGTCTCGAGCGCCCGGGCCAGCAGATCGGTGGTGTCGATGTACTCGGGCAGCGTGACCCAGACGAACATCCCCCCCTGCGGGCGCGTCCAGCGCGTCTGGGCGGGGAAGTGCTCGGCCAGGGCGTCGAGCATCGTGTCGCGGCGACGGCGGTAGAGCTCGCGCAGGCCCTGCACGTAGGCCCGCCAGCCGGCGCCCTGGGTGTCCGCGAAGTACGCGGCCACGAACAGCTGGCTGACCGACGAGGAGCACAGGTCGGCTCCCTGCTTGCCCAGGTTGAGCTTTTCCAGCACCGGGCGCGGGGCCACCGCCCAGCCCAGGCGGATGCCCGGCGAGAGGATCTTCGAGAACGTGCCCAGGTAGATGACCAGATCCGACGCCCCGCCACGGCCCGCCGAGGAGGCGTCAAGCGAGTAGAGGGTCGGCAGCGGCTCGCCCTCATAGCGCAGCAGCCCGTAGGGGTTGTCCTCGAGGATCAGTAGGTCGCGCTCGCGCGCGACCTCGACCAGGCGGCGCCGGCGGGCCAGCGACATGGTCACCCCACCCGGGTTCTGGAAGTTGGGAATGGCGTAGATGAACTTCGGACGGCGCCCCTCGCGCTCCAGCCTGTCCAGGGTCTCCTCCAGCACGTCGATGGGCATGCCGTCGTCGTCGACCTCGATCTGGACCGTGTCGGCCTGGTAGGCCCCGAACGTGGGCACGGCGCCGGGATAGGTGGGAGCCTCGGCGACCACCACATCACCGGGGTCGATCAGCGCCTTGCACACGAGGTCGATGACCTGCTGGCCCCCGGTGGTGACGATCACGTCCTCGGGGTCGACCCGCGTCCCCTCGGCGGCCATGACCTCGCAGATGCAGCCCAGGGCCCCGGCCATCCCCTCGGTGGGGCCGTACTGCAGGGCGCGTGCGGTGGAGCTCTCGGCCACCGTGGCCATCAGGCGCGCGTAGAGCTCCGGGGGGAACGTCGAGGTATCGGGCAGGCCGCCGGCCAGTGAAATGACCTCCGGGCGGTCGGTGATGGCCATGATGTCGCGCATGGCCGAGGAGCGCATCGAGCGCGTGCGCTGCGCGAACAGTGTGTCGTAGCGCTCGAGCTCCCGCGCGCTGTGACGCGCGCGACGCAGCCGCTCGGGCGGTGTGGGCGATTCGTCGCGACGTGCCATCGTGCTCTATTCGCCGGGCGGGGCGGGCCCCCTGGGCGCCACCGCCGCGGTGGGGCCGCCGCGCGGTGGGTGGCCTCGGGGCGCCGGAGCGGTCCGCGAGGCCCTCTCCTCTATCGTCATGGCCCCGGACCGTAGCGCACCATGCACCTGCTCATCTACATCGCCCTGGGCGCCGGACTGGCCGCCGCGGCCGGACTGCGGCCCTTTCTTCCTGCGCTGCTCGCAGGAGCCCTGGCCTCCGGTCACCTGCTGGGTCTGGGCTTTGACCGCGGAGGCTTTCACTTCCTCAGCCGGGGGGGCTGGCTGATCGCCGTGACGGTCGCGCTCCTCGTCAGCTACGCGGTCGCGCTGCGCCTCGGTTCAGAGCGCCTGCACAGTGGCCCGGGCGCCGGGGCGATGCTCGTTGTCTCCCTCGCGGTCGGGGCGCTGCTCTTCGCGGCCACGTTGGCCCAGCACGGGGATGCGAGCTGGCCCGGACTCATCGCCGGAGCCGCCTGTGCGGCGCTGGGCGCCTTCGCCGTGGGGCCCATCATCGAGCGCACGCGACGGCGCCTGCCCGATCGCAACGCGCGCGAAGCGCTCACCCTGTACGCCGACGGCGCCGCCCTCGGACTTGCCCTGCTGGCCCTGATCCCCGTGGGGGGTCTGGTGGTGGTGGGTCTGTTCGCCTGGCTGATCGTCTCCTCACGCCGACGGGCGGGCGAGAAGTACGCGGGGCTGCGCATCCTGCGCCACTAGATGCCCGCGTCGCCCGCCAAGCTCGTCCTGTGCGTGCTCGACGGCCTCAAGCCCTCGATGCTCGAGCGGGCGGTCCAGACGGGTCGCGCACCCACGCTGGCCACCCTCATGGACCGCGGCCTGTACGTGGATGACTGCGTGGCCGCCTTCCCCTCGGTGACGCCGGTGTGCGCGGCGGCGATCGCCACGGGCACCTGGCAGGACGAGCATCTCATTCCGTCGATGAACTGGTACCACCGCGCCGAGCGCCGCTACGTGGAGTACGGCTCGAGCTTCCGCGCGGCGCAGCGCTTCGGCTTCGCGCGCCAGCTCACCGACACCGTGTACAACATGAACCGCGTGCATCTGTCCGCGCAGACGTCGACGGTGTTCGAGCTGCTCGACGACGCCGACGTACGCACGGCGGGGACCACGTACCTGATGTACCGGGGGCGCCACCGCCACGAGCCCCAGCGCGACACCGCGCTGACCCGTCTGGCCTCGACGCTCATCCGCCACTCCGTCCTGGGTCCGCGCGAACTCTTCTACGCCGATGTGTTCGCCAGCCGCGAGACCGGCTGCCGCTCCCAGCTCGGCATGCCCGGCGTGCGCGACCGACACACCGGTTGCGTGAGCGCCTACATGGTCGAGCACGACCTCTTTGACTTCCTGCTGCTCTCGCTGCCCGACAACGACTGGTACTCACACAAGTATGGACCGCACGCGCAGGTCGACTCGATCGCCGACGCCGACGTTCAGCTCGCCCGGGTCATGGACGCCGGCGGGGGAGTCGATTCGTTCCTGGAGGAGCATGCGGTGATCGTCATGGCCGATCACTCGCACACGCTGGTGGAGCGCACGGTCTCCCTGCAGGACGAGCTGGCCGACTTCGCGGTGCTGCAGCCCAGCGGGGCGCGGCGCGAGGAGGCCGAGATCGCGGTCTGCCCCGCCCAGCGCTCTGCTCTGATCTACGTGCTCGTGGAGGAGGCCCGCGAGGTGCTGCTTCCCCGCATCGTCGCGCGCTGCCTGGCCTTGGAGGGTGTGGACCTGGTGATGTGGCTGGAGCGCGGCCCGCGCGGAGTCGTGCAGGAGGCGGTGATCTCAAGCGGGGCCCGCGGAGAGCTGCGCTTCGCCCCGGGGGGTGATCTCACCGACCCGCGGGGCGCACGCTGGAGCGTGGACGGACCGCTCGAGGTGCTCGACGCGCGCATCGAGGACGGCCTGCTGCTCAGCCCCTCCTATCCCGACGCCCTGGCGCGCGTGTGGGCGGCGCTGACCTGTCCGAGTTCGGGTGACGTGGCACTGTCCAGCGGGCCCTCCTATGAGTTCCTGGACTGGGGCGGGCAGGGACACGTCGGCGGAGGTAGCCACGGTTCGCTGCACGCCAGCGACTCGCTGGGAGCGCTCGTGCTCTGCGGGGTCGGCCCGCGCCGGCGCCGCGCGGGCCAGCAGTGGGCGATCCGCGACCTGGCGCCGATCGTGGTCGAGCACTTCGGCCTGCACGCGGCGGCCAGCGCGCAGCCCGGAGCGCCACCGGTCAGCACCGCGTGAGTGGGAGCGATCTGCACGCCGTCCTCTCTCGCGCGTTGCGCCCAGCCGTCCACCTCAGCCGCGTGATCGGCGGTGTCTGGCTGGTGGTGGGGGTGCTCCTCGCGGCGGGCACCCCGACGGCCGCGCACGCAAGCGCCACCGGCGCGAGGAGCGCGTCGTCGACCGCGGGGCGCTCCACCACGACCACCGACCCCAACGCACCCGTGCCCGTGGGCGAATCTGAGGTTCCCCCGGCCGGACGGCGCGTGAGCTCACACCGCGTGCTGGCCATATCGAGGGCCCTTCCGGTAGTGCGCCGGCTGCGTGCGCGCGACCGCGGTTCCTACGACGGCGCCTACCTCAAGGGCCCCGTGCGCTGGCAGTACAGCCTCTTCTCGCGCTCGGGCAAGGAGGTGGCGCAGGTCATCATCGATGACCGCAGCGCACGTGTGCTCGAGCAGTGGACGGGCTTTCAGGTGGCGTGGACCATGGCCCGTGGATACCCCGGCTCCTTCGGGCGGCGCGCCAACGCGTGGTGGGTGTGGCTGCCCCTGAGCGTGCTCTTTGTGGTGCCCTTCTTCGACCGCCGTCGACCGTGGCGCCTGCTGCACATGGACCTGCTGGTGCTCACGCTCTTCGGGGTATCGCTCGCCTTCTTCAACCACGGGCGGATCGGTCTGTCCGTGCCGCTGGCCTACCCGCCGCTGCTCTACGTGCTCGTGCGCGCCCTGGTCATCGCCCGTCCGCGTCTGCGCCGCACCCGCGGCGGGGAACCGCCGGGCGAGGATGTCGCGCCGGGTGACTACGTCGCGCCGCGCGCCGGGGTTGCGTCGGCGCGCGAGCCCCTGCCTCTGCTGGTGCCGGCGTCGTGGCTGGCGGTGGGCACCGTGTTTCTCATCGGCTTTCGCCTGGCTCTGAACGTGGTCGACGCAAACGTCATCGACGTGGGTTATGCGGGCGTTATCGGTGCCCATCGCGTGGTGCACGCGCAGTCCCTGTACGGTGGCTGGCCGTCTGACAACGAGCACGGCGACACCTACGGCCCGGTCAGCTATGAGGCCTACGTGCCCGCCGTGGCGCTGACGGGCTGGAACGGGCGCTGGAACGACCTGCCCTCGGCGCACCTGGCGTCGGTGGTCTTCGATCTGCTCGCGGTGGCGGGGCTGTTCCTGCTCGGGCGCCGGGTGCGCGGACCCACCATGGGCGTGGCCCTGGCCTACGCCTGGGTGGCCTTTCCCTTCACGCTCTATGCGCTCGCGTGCAACACCAACGACTCGCTCGTTGGTGCCCTGGTCATCGCTGCGCTGCTGGCCGCTTCGCGCCCGCGTCTTCGCGGCGCTCTGGGCGCCCTGGCCGGCCTGACCAAGTTCGCCCCCCTCGCGCTGGCGCCCCTGCTGGCCCTGCACCGAGCGCCCGGGGCGCCCGCACGCTCGCGCCTGCGCACCCTGGGCGCCTTCACCGTCGCCTTCGTGGTCACCGCCGCGGTCGTCTCGATCCCGGCCGTCACGCACAACGACCTGCAAACCGTGTGGGAGCGCACGTTCGTCTACCAGGCCGACCGTGGCTCACCCTTCTCGGTCTGGGGCCTGTGGGGAGGCCTGAGCAGCGTCCAGGCCGCGGTCGAGGTGGCGGCCCTCCTGCTCGCCGTGGCCCTCGCGCTGGTGCCCCGGCGCGCCGACGTGGTCGGTCTGGCCGCCGCCGCCGCCGCCATCCTGGTGGCCGTGCAGCTGGGCGCCGACCACTGGTTCTACCTCTACATACCGTGGTTCTTCGCTCCCCTGATCGTGGCCCTGCTCGCCCGCTTCGGCGAGCCCACGGTCACGAGGGGCGCGCCATCAGCAGCTGCTCGATCGCGTCGGCTCGTCGCCGCGTAGAGCAGCTCACGAGCACGGCCATCAGCCACGGGTCCTCCTCGGAGGACTCAAAGCGCACCGGCATCTGGGTGAGCAGCGACTGCACGGCCTGATCGCGGCGCACGCCGATCACGCCGCCGCGGGCGCCGGTCATCCCCACGTCGGTGATGTAGGCCGTGCCGCCGGGGAGCACGCGCGCGTCGGCGGTGGGCACGTGCGTGTGCGTGCCCACCACGGCGGTCACGCGACCGTCCAGGTGCCAGCCCATGCCCACCTTCTCGCTCGTCGTCTCGGCGTGCATGTCGACGAGCACGTGGTCGGCCGTGCGCAGCTGGGCGAGCTCGGCGTCCACCTCGGTGAAGGCCGAGCGCCCGGCCTGCAGGAAGACGTTTCCGCTCAGGTTGATCACGCCCAGGCTGACCCCGTCGCGGGTGACCACGCAGCGCCCGCGCCCGGGCTGTCCGCGCAGGTAGTTGGCCGGTCGCAGGATGCGCTCGTTGGCGTCGAGGTAGGCGTAGATCTCACGCCGGTGGTAGGCGTGATTGCCCAGGGTGATCACGTCCACGCCGGCCGCGAAGAGCTCGTCGGCGAGCTTGGGCGTGATGCCCAGACCTCCCGCCACGTTCTCACCGTTGACCACTACGAACGTCGGATCGTGACGCTCGCGCAGCACCGGTAGGCACTGCATCAGCGTGCGTCGTCCGGTGCCGCCGACCACGTCGCCGACGAACAGCACGCTCGCGGGAGCGGGAGCGCCCGACTCGGGCACGCGCTCCCCGGTAGTCGCGCGTGCCTCAGCCATACTGGGCCCATGGCGCGGACTCAAAGCGCAGCGGCGCGTGTGCGCACAGGGTGGGCCGCTCGGTGAGCGCCCCCCCGCACGTGCCGGCCCCCCCATCGCCTGAGTGCGAGGATCCGGCGGCGCCGCCCGCGCGTGGCGAGCATGAACTGGCCGCCGCCGAGCCGGCCGTCGAGCCCCGACGTCCGGTCGAGCGACTGCTGGTCGCGCGTTGGGTGCAGCTCGTGCTGCTGCCGCTCGGGCTGCTGGCCGCATGGGCGCTGGCGAGCGCCGCGGGGCGGGTGCTGCTGCTCTTTCTCATCGCTGGCCTCATCGCGCTCATCCTCAACCCCGCCGTGGCGTTCCTGCACCGCCGCCGCATGCCCCGCGGACTGGCCGTGCTCGGTGTGTACCTCGGATTCTTCCTGACGCTCGCCTTCGTCGGCATCCTGCTGGCCAACCCGATCGCCAATCAGGTCGGCGCCTTCACGCGCGCGGTCCCCCACATCACCGCCGAGGCCAACGTCAAGCTGGCCACGCTCGAGAACACGCTGAACGCAAACGGACTGCACGTGCAGTTCATCAAGCAGGGCAAGACGGCGCTGCAGACGCTGCAGGGGCAGGTGGTCAAGACGACCGGGTCGGTGGTGTCCTTCGGAGGTGGTCTGCTCACGCGCACGGTGAGCACCGGCTTTGACATCGTGATCATCTTCGTGCTGTCGGTGTACATGCTCGTGTACGGACCGCGCATCGGCGCGATCACGCGTCGGGCGATGCCCCCCGGGGACGGCACGCCCGCGGACGACTTTCCCATCCTCGTCCAGCGCGCCGTCTCGCACTACGTGCGCGGACAGCTGACGTTCAGCGTGATCATGGGGGCGTCGACGGGGCTGGCCCTCTACCTGTTCGGGGTGTTGGGCATATTTCCCGACGGGCGCACCTACGCGGTGGCCTTCGGCGCCTTCTTCGGCCTGATGGAGCTGGTGCCCTACATCGGTCCGTTCCTCGGGGCCCTTCCCCCCCTGCTCGTCGCCCTGTTCACCGACCCCATCTCGGCCCTGTGGCTGGCCCTGCTGTTCCTTTCCCTGCAGCAGCTCGAGGGTCACATAGTCGCCCCGCAGATCTTCAGCCACTCCCTGCGCATCAACCCGCTGCTGGTCATCGGAGCGCTGCTCTTCGGCCAGCAGGTGCAGGGCATCATCGGCGCGGTCATCGCCCTGCCGCTGCTGGCCGTTGCGCGCGAGACCATCATCTACCTGCAACGCCACCTGACCCTCGAGCCCTGGGATCGCACGCCGCGCACTCTGCTTTAGGGATAAAGGGGGACGCTGGGTAGGCCCGCGCCGCCGCCGCGCGGCAAGCTCAGGCGCGCGGCGTCCACCGGGCCGAGCGGCCCAGGCGTAGGGATGTCCGCCCGGCCCCCAGGAGCCGCCGGCCGGGCCCGGTTATCCTCAAAGCAAGCGATGTCCTTCCCTCAGACCCGCCTGCGCCGCCTGCGCCGCACTCCGGCCCTCCGCGGGCTCGTGCGCGAGACCGACCTGCGCGCCGGGCACCTCGTGGCGCCGCTGTTCGTGGCCGCCGGGGTGAGCGGTCGCGAGCCGATCGCCACCATGCCCGGCGTGGAGCGCCTGTCCATCGGCGAGGCCGTCCTCGAGGCGGGCGAGCTGCAAGCGCGCGGCGTGCCGGCGGTGATCCTGTTCGGCATCCCCGACGCCAAGGACGAGCAGGGCTCGGGGGCCTGGGACGACGAGGGCGTCGTGCAGCTGGCCATCCGCGCCATCAAGGCGGCCCACCCCGACCTGCTGGTCATCGGCGACGTGTGCCTGTGCGAGTACACCGACCACGGCCACTGCGGCGCGCTGGGCGCCGACGGCGACGTGGACAACGACGCGTCCCTGGCCCTGTTGGCTCGCACCGCGATCAGCCAGGCCCGGGCCGGCGCCGACGTGGTGGCGCCGAGCGACATGATGGACGGACGGGTGGGCGCGATCCGGGCCGAGCTCGACGCGGAGGGCCTGGGCGACGTGCCCATCATGGCCTACTCGGCCAAGTTCGCCTCGGCCTTCTACGGCCCGTTTCGCGACGCGGCCGGCTCGGCCCCCGCCTTCGGGGACCGACGCAGCTACCAGATGGATCCCGCCAACGGGGACGAGGCCGTGCGCGAGGCCCTGCTCGACGTGCAGGAGGGCGCCGACATGGTCCTGGTCAAGCCGGCCCTGGCCTACGGCGATCTCATCCACCGCGTCAAGGACGCGACGCGGCTGCCCGTCGCCGCCTACAACGTCAGCGGCGAGTACGCCATGGTCAAGGCCGCCGCGCTGGCGGGCCTGCTCGACGAGCGCACCGCGGTGCTCGAGATCCTCACCTCGCTGCGCCGCGCCGGCGCGGACATCATCATTACCTACCACGCCAAGGAGGCCGCCGCATGGCTGGCCGAGTGACCCCAGCCCAGCAGGCCTCAGCAACGGTGGTCGACCCCGACACGGCCGGCGCCGTGGCGAGCGCCCGCGCGCAGGCGGCGACCCCCAAGACGCGCAGTCGCCGCGACGGCGCCGCGGTGGCCATGGACGACCTCGACCGCCGGCTGCTCAACCTCATGCAGGGTCACTTTCCGCTGGAGCCACGGCCCTACGCCGCGGTGGCCGCGCAGGCGCAGGTCAGCGAGGACGAGGTCCTGACCCGAGTGCGGCGCCTGCTCGACGAGCGCATCATCCGCCAGGTCACGCCGATCTATGACACCCGCGCGCTGGGTTACGGGTCGATGCTGGTGGCGGCCAAGGTCGACCCCGAGCACCCGTGGCGCGCGGCCGAGGTGGTCAACGCCCATCCGGGCGTGTCGCACAACTACCTGCGCAACCACGACTTCAACATGTGGTTCACCATCGCCGTGGAGCCTGACTCGCGTCTGGGCCTGCAGGACACCCTGGCGGTCCTTCAGCGTCTCACCGGGGCCGAGTCGATCCGACAGCTGCCCACCCTGCGCCTGTTCAAGATCCGCATGGACCTGGAGATGCAGGGCGACACCGACGCGCTGGCCTCTGCGGGCGTGGTGCAGGAGCCCGTGGACCTGGAGCCCGTGTCCTACGACGAATGGGACCGAAGGGTCATCCGGGCGACGCAGGGGAACATGCCGGTCGTCGCCGAGCCCTACGCGCCGGCCGCCGCCGCGCTGGGGATCGACACGCCCGAGCTGCTCGAGCACATGCAGGGGATGCGCGAGCGGGGCCTGCTGCGCCGCGTCGCGGCGATTCTCTTTCACCGCCGCGCCGGGTTCTCGGCCAACGGCATGGGCGTGTGGCGCGTGCCCGACGAGGACATACGGAGCATCGGTCCGCGGATGGCCTCCTTCCGGGGAATCTCCCACTGCTATGAGCGCCCCACCTACCCCGACTGGCCCTACTCGGTCTTCACCATGGCTCACGGACGCTCCAAGGAGGAGTGTGACGCCGTGCTCGACGCCATCGCCGAGCAAACCGGTATCTCCGAGCGCGCCACGCTGTACTCCTCGACCGAGTTCAAGAAGGTACGCCTGCTCTACTTCACCGACGACTTCAAGCGGTGGGAAGCCGAGCACGCCTGAGGCGCGCGCGGGCCGGGCCGTGAGCGTCTCGCTCACCGGCGCTCGCTCGGTGGACCTCTACCGCCGCGCCCTGGAGCTGCTGCCCGGGGGAGTGAACTCCCCTGTGCGCGCGATGCGCGCGATCGGGCGCACCCCCCTGTTCGTCGAGCGCGCGGCGGGAGCGGAGCTCTTCGACGTCGACGGCAACCGCTACGTCGACTGGGTCTGCTCGTGGGGACCGTTGGTGCTCGGACACGCCCACCCCGCGGTGGTCGAGGCGGTGACGGTGGCCGCAGGCCGCGGCATGACCTTTGGTGCGCCCACGCCGGGGGAGGTCGAGCTCGCCGCCGAGGTGGCCGCGCGCATACCCGCCGTGTCGATGATGCGCATGACCTCCTCGGGCACCGAGGCGACGATGAGCGCCATCCGCCTGGCTCGCGCGGCGACTGGGCGTGAGCAGGTGCTCAAGTTCGCCGGCGCCTACCACGGGCACGTCGACGGTCTGCTCGCCCGCGCGGGGTCGGGTCTGGCCACCCAGGCGATCCCCGACTCTCCCGGGGTGCTCCAGACGGCCGCGGCCGCGACCAGCCTGGTCGAGTGGAACGACCCCGACGCCGTGCGTGGAGCTGTGGCCGAGCGTAAGCTCGCGGCGATCCTGGTCGAGCCCTACCCGGCCAACATGGGGCTGGTGGCGCCTGACGCGGGCCTGCTCGAGCTGCTGCGCGAGCTGGCCGACGCAAGCGGCGCGCTACTCGTCTTCGACGAGGTGATCAGCGGCTTTCGCGTCGCCCGGGGCGGCGCGCAGGAGCTGACCGGCGTGACGCCCGACCTCGTGATCATGGGCAAGGTGCTCGGGGGTGGTCTTCCGGCCGGAGCCCTCGGCGGTTCACGGGGGCTGATGAACATGCTCGCGCCGGCGGGCGACGTCTACCAGGCGGGGACCCTGTCGGGCAACCCACTCGCGGTGGCCGCCGGCCTGGCCACGTTGGCGCGCATGGACGAGAGCGCCTACCTGCGCCTGGCCTCGGTCACCGAGCGACTGGCCACCGGGCTGCGCGAGGCGGCCGGCGAGCGTCCCGTGCAGGTGGTCAGCGCCCCGGGGTTGCTGACCGTGTTCTTCAGCGCCACGCCGGTGCGCAACCTCACCGACGCCCAGGCGTGTGACCTGGACGCCTACGGCGCGTGGTGCCGCGGCCTGCTGGCGCGCGGCGTCTACCCACCGCCCTCTCAGTTCGAGGCCTGGTTTCCCTCGCTCGCCCACACCCCCGAGCACGTCGAGCACACCGTGGCCGCCGCCGCGGCGGCCTTCTCGGCCCTGGATGAGGAGCGGTAGTGGTCGCCCTGAACGCGCTGGCCGCGCTGTTGCGCGCCGAGGGCGGCCTGGTGGGTCAGGCGGTGGTGGAGCCGCAGGACGGGGCCGCGGCCTTCTCGGCAGCGCGCGCCGCCGCCCGGGGCCCGCGCGCCCGCGGGCACGAGGGCGAGTACGAGCTGCTGGTCGAGGCCGTCTATGAGGGTTACCTGCTGCACTACGGGCACGGGCGCGTGGTGCGCACCCTCGATCAGGACCTCGGGCTCCTGGCCGGCGATCAGCTCTACGCGCTGGGGCTGGCGCGGCTGGTGGAGCTGGGCGACATCGAATCCGTGGGGGAGCTGGCCGACATCATCGCGTTGACCGCGCGCGCCCACGCGCTTGGCGACTTGGAGCTCGCGGACGCAGTCTGGGCGGCCGGCGCGCATGCCCTCGGCTGGGGCTCCACCCCGACGCACGCACGCGCCAAGGCGCAGGCACGCGCCGGCGCGCCGGCGGCGGCCGCCGGTCTGCGCGCCTGCGTCCCGGACCCCACCTGATCGGAAGGGGCCGCAGCGCCAGGGCCCGGGGTTGCCCCGCACCCTGTCTTGCGCGGGCCACGGCGGCGCAGGTCGCGCGCCAGCCCGATCACGTACGGCCGACACCGGCGCGCAGGTATCGTTCCACAGACTGTGCAGGCAGGACCCCTCCGACACCGGCGCCAACCAGAACCGCGGAAGGTCGCCGCCCGATATTGTTCACGCCCCGCGCCGCCCACGAATGCGCCGATTCCCTCCGCCGTCCCGCACGGCGCCGTTGATCCCTCGGAGTGACAGTGCCCGACAAGCGTCAGAGCATCAAGTCCAAGTACACCGCCGACCGCCACATGCCCGGGGCCTTCGAGGGCGAGACGGTGACCCGCCGGCGGTTCATGACGGCCACCGCCCACTCCGCGGGAGCGATCGCGGCGGCCTCCTTCACCCTGCCCGCGCTGGGCTTCGCCGTGGGCGCGGTGGGTAAGAGCACCCCCCACCACTGGGAGGACGTCGGCGCCGTCGGCGACTTTCCCGACAACACCTATGTGCCGGTCAGCTTCACGCTCGTCGCCAGCGTCGGCGAGGCGGGCAAGGCCACCGCCTACATGCGCAAGCGCAACGCGGCCATCGACCAGGACAAGCCCGATCAGTACAACAAGTTCATCGCCATCACCACCCGCTGCGCGCACCTGGGCTGCCCGGTGCGCTACACGCCGGCCGCCGAGCGCTTCATCTGCCCGTGCCACGGCGGCGTCTATGACCTGCTCGGCAAGCGCGTGGGCGGTCCTCCGGTACGTCCCCTGGATCGCTTCTACACGCGGGTGGAGAGCGGCCGCGTGCAGCTCGGGCCGCGCTACAGCGTCAACAGCGAGCTGAAGCGCTTCTCGCCGCGGGATCCCGGCGAGCCGGTCGACGGCATCGGTCAGTACCTGTACCCTTCACGACCCAGCTCCCGCAAGCTCTAGAGAGGCGCCCATGCCCAGCCTGCCCAAGCTCCCCGCTCCGCCGCTGCCCTCGGCGCTGAAGGCGCCCCCGGCCCGTCCGGGCGAGGGCAACGGGACCGCTGGTCCCCTCGACCACGCCAAGGAGGCCGGCTTCACCGTCGTCGACTGGGTCGACGAGCGCACGTCCCTCAGCGGAGCCATGCGCTGGCTCATGTTCCGCAAGGTGCCCAAGGACACCAACTGGTTCTACACGCTGGGCTCGGCGACCATGTTCGCCTTCCTCTCCCAGGCCGTCACCGGCGTCTTCCTGGCCATGTTCTACCGGCCGGACGCCACCGGCGGGGCCTACGAGTCGATCCGCTACATCAACAACGACGTCTTCCTCGGCCAGTTCGTGCACGGCATGCACAAGTGGGGGGCGAGCGTCATGGTCGTGCTCGTCTTCCTGCACATGGCGCGCACCTTCTTCTTTGGCGCCTACAAGTACCCGCGCGAGCTCAACTGGGTGATCGGCGTGGTGCTGCTCATCCTGACCATGGTCATGGGCTTCACCGGCTACCTGCTGCCCTTTGACCAGCGCGCCTACTGGGCCGCGTTCGTGGGCGTGTCCATCAACGGCACCGGTCCGCTGATCGGGCCCTACCTGAGCGACTTCGCGCGCGCCGGCCCCGAGTTCGGGGCGACTACGCTGTCGCGCTTCTACTCCATCCACATGCTGCTGCTGCCCGGCGCCATCGCGGCCATGATCGGCGCGCACCTGTACCTGGTGGCCAAGCTCGGGACCACCGCGCCGCCGTGGATCAAGTCGACCTCAGATCCGCAGCTGCGGCGGGAGAAGGCGTAGGGCATGAACCAGCGCGAGAAGGAGCAGTACCTGCGCGAGTACTCGCTGCTCAAGGCCAAGGGGCACCCGTTCTTCCCCTACGCGGTCGCGCACGACTCGATCATGGCGGTGATCGTGATGGCGGTGATCATCGCCATGTCGCTGGTCCTGGGGGCCGAGCTCGGCCCCAAGGTCAACCCGACCACGACCACCTACGTGCCGCGCCCGGACTGGTACTTCTTCTTCCTGTTCGAG
>JAABUQ010002636.1_pt1 | contig 35001 bp, 32 predicted proteins | sample 5560001 | NCBI WGS metagenome assembly JAABUQ01 (sample SAMN10711888, study PRJNA513371) | rock metagenome | isolation source: Antarctica rocks | place: Antarctica: Victoria Land, Finger Mt nord | collected 2015-12-18
ACGAGATAGATCTGCGCGAGCGAGCGCAGCGCCGTGAAGTACGCTGTTAGGGAGGGATTTTTGAGGGAGGAGATGTAGGTCGTGTAGTGGGACATGTCGCTGTGGAGGGGGAGGGGGGTTAGTTGGAGATTGTTGGTTGGGGGGGCGGGGAGGAAGTAGGGGTAAGAGGAAAGAGGGAAGGGGAAGGGGAAGGAAATAGGGGGGGGATGGAAGTACCTGATGAGTTTAATGGAGCCGGCGACGCTGATGCGCTGCCGCTTAAGGTGTTTGCACAGCGCGGTGAAGAGCCGGAGCCCGACTTCCTGGTTGAAGACGTCGAGCATCGTCTTATCCGTGCTGCCCACTAGCATCTTCGTGTGGCTCGACACAGTGTCCACGATCTGCTTCGCCGTCGCACTGGGGCCGACATCCGTGATCCCCGAGTCCTTGGAGCCGGGGCTAGCCTCGGGAGGGTTGAAGTCCTCGGGTTGCTGCGTGGTGGCGCAGACGTACTCGACTTCCGCCATGAGGACTTCGATGCCTTTGTTCAGGCCCGCGGCGACGCGCTCGTCGAGCATCTGTTCGAAGCGCTTCTTCTCCTTGAGCGCGGGGGAGAGGAAGTCGGAGCGGTCGGTGAGGTGCGTGGCGATGAGTTCCTGCTCGTAGAAGACGTCGAGCATCTGCTGGATCAGGTCGCCGACGTTGACGAGCTCCAGGAAGGTGACGAGCGGCGTCATGCGCAGCTGGCCTTGAGGGGCGGTTTCGCCATTGCTACGCGGGTTGTAGTTGGAGAGGTGGGAGACGGCTTGGTCGAAACCGGCTTTGACGTGGCGTGTGCCGAGGATTTGGAGGAGGAGAATGAAGATGAGCTCGCATTGCTTGCGGGCGTCTTCGCCGAAGTGGCCCTGGACGGTGGTGAAGACGGCGGCGCGCTCGATGCTGGATTTGGCGGCATGGACGAGGTTGAGGGCGATTTCGATACTGAAGAGGGAGCGGATGCCTTCGAGGCGGGAGTTCATGATGGCGGCTTTGGCGGCGAGCTCGGTGGTTGGTGGCTCGGGGAGAGGTGAAGAGGATCTTGGTGAGCTTAGAGAAGCGGCATTCAAGGGGTTGGGACTGGATGATCGTCTATGATTCTGCGATGCACCGAGTGGTATGTCTAGAGACTCGCCGTTGACGAGAGCCTTCGCTGTCGCTGGTTTACTGCCAAAAGGGGAGGACATCGGAAAGGTCGGTAGCACGTTTACGGGCATCATCACGACCTTCTTAAAAGATGTCAGGAAGTCCCGCTTATCAGCTTGTCGGTTGACGTTCGACATGAACATTGATTGCATTGTAGCATCTTGTTCTGAAAGCTTCCTTTCCCAGTCTGCAACTTGTCCTTCCGAATTTCGCTTGAAGAACGACATCTCTTCTACCAGGTAAAGATCCATATGCGGTTCAAAGGCTTTGGTTATGACATCGTCGACGGTGCGGTCGAACGTATCGTCGGAGTTGATACTTGGCTGCAATGACTTGGCCAGATTTTGGCTCTGGCCGTATGTCGTAGACACAGCCTTCAGATAGGCCTCCATACTCATGCCATGAGCCTCGTCGAACAATGTTGTCAGATACTCTGAGATCACCTCTCGACCGATCCGTTGTAGAAATGGTACGACAGCATTGACCGATGAAGGAAAGACTCTGTCGATAATAGTGACCTGTTCATTGAAAGCAGAAGAGACATTACTGAAGAAGCGATAAGAATTCTCCATCGAAAAGCTTCCGGTATTAAAACCGCCCAAAGGATTTCCCATGCTCTGCTTTTCGGCTATGATTTGCGACCTTGAAATGAACATATCCACTCCTTTTGCACCACCATTGAGGCTTGCCAGCACATGTGCATATTTGCGCATCTTGCCCTCGATGTCTCCGTCTATAAGACCGTGTTCAAACTCCTTGGCTACAGCGGTCTCGAAGGCTTGTTTCAGCGCCTCGAGCTTGGCTTCCCTCGACAGCCAACCTTGCGAGATGTCGCTTTTGGCAAATATACTAATATTTGAAAGCATCTGCGCTTGCTGATTAGGGTCTCGATATGTCCGGAAAACAATGGCATCCATAGGGCTTTTGCTCGCGACAATATCAGAGTAGAAGGGAGCCAAAGCCCCGTGGACTCGGCCATATTCCTGCCGTGCAGATCCTCGCAAGGAGCGTATCTTCGAGAAAACGGTGAGCGCTGAACCCAATTCTGATGACTTATAAGGCGACAAGGGCTCCTGTGGACCCGTGGGTGAAAGAACAATGGCGTCAAACCCATCAACAGTGCCAGTGCGGCTCCTAGTCTTCCTCGGACCTTGCTCCTCGTTTGCGTCGAAGAGGGTTGTGCTCAATCTTGCCGGCAATTCGGCGTCCGCGGGAGCCCGATTCACACCATTGACACCTATGCCCAGCCTTTTGGCTTCAGCTTTGGGAACACTCCCAGAAGCCTTTTGCCGAGCAGCTTCAGCTCTTCGCCTGGCCTCGCCCTCGCTCCAACAATGCATCAATTGTAGTCGCTGTACCCATCTCGTGTCATCGTAGACCATCTCCCGCATGCGCTTTGAGACTCGCGCACAACAGATCAGATCGGAGGCTGCCAGGTAATCGAGAATTGTAGACAGGATCTCTAGCTTCTTTCAGTCTTCCTCATCAAGGAGGGCAATGACCCCACGTACCTGCAGGTAAGACTGGCTTCGAGATGACGATCGAAGCCTCTCTCAAAGCCGCAAAGCGATCTTGCCGTGGCACGCCGCCATTGAGTTGCGCTCTCTTGAAATTCGACATGTCTGGCTACCATCTTGCAACGCTCAGAACAGATCACAAGAAAGGAATTAGGAACTAAGAACGGTGGAGTGATGTCGACATTATTGGTATCCAGGCAGTTGTCTTTGATGAATCTCTGGCAGGTACAAAGGGCCCGAAAGGGTTACCGGGTCTTGGCGTTGTTGATTTACCCAAATGCGACTAAGGTAGGGTCACTGAAGGATTAGAAGGCCACTACGAACGATGGGAGGTAATCATGAGGCCATATACTCAGTCTCAAGTATCTCCGGAGCTGTTCTAAGGACAAACAACAATTTTGTAAACCCATGTTGGCGTCCTCTTCGTGCAATCGGCCGAAAAGGGGTGACTGTGACGGGCCATCGCGATCGGGAAAAGCTTTGCTCTACCTCACGCATACGTGGGTGTAATTATGTAGCGGTCAAGTTTTATTCAAGGAGCCTTTACCCATCGCACTAAATGTTGTACGAAGATTAATCTATTCGAAGATATGATCCCGATTTCAGCGCCCAGTCACGGTGCCTCCTTTTTCCCCAACCAAGATGCCGATACGCCTATACGTAATGTCGAAAAGCTGATGCCCAACGCCTGAGCAATCCGGAAGGCCCCCGGACTCTCACCGAATAACCATGCCAGAAAGTCCAGCAATGGTGGCCAAACTCATGATGCATCTAATGGTGCCACCCTTGGTCTAATCATTATCTTCCTCGAACTCGTCCCGGTCCCGGACATTGCCTCGCGGTCCGTCCTTTCTGATAGGTATTTTGATTCCTTGAGTAGCGAAGCATTTGCTCAGGGCAGTGCTTTCAATCACTCCGGGGAACTTCTTCGCGCTGTAGACTTGGAAGACGTCCGAGAATGCGGAAGCCAACACGGGCGCGGAACCATTATTGAGAGATGTGCTAGAGTTTGGTGAACCTACATTGACGAAGTTCATCTTCAATCTGCAGCAAAAGATGTCAGCAAGAACTGTGGAACGAGAGACACAGAAAAGAGAAGTACTGTTGGCAACTGGTTCTTAGACTGATAAGAGAATAACAAGTCGCGAGTATTGCACAGTGATACACGTGCTAAAGTAGGCGCATGGGGAGAACGGTCAAGGTGCGCATACCGAAATGTACCCTCGGTCCGGACGCTCAAATCCTGCAGAATAAACCATACGCCAGTTTGCGCGTCGCAATCCGTCAATTTGAAGGCACTAACACACAGACTTCCGATGAGGTTGCGGGTGAACATGCCAGCTGGCTGTTGACCTCCTTGAGGCTGCATCTGGTCTGGAGTGAGTAAAGGCCCTTGTGCTGGAGGCTGTTGGGTATAGTAGGCCATGCCGTTAGCCGAAGGTGCTGTATAATAGGCTTGTTGCTGGTGCTGAGGAGGATACTGCTGATGTGGATGGTACTGCGGTTGGGCTTGCTGATATTGAGGCTGTGGAGGTGGAGGTAGAGGTTGCGGTGTACGATAAAGGTGGTAATTAGAATTGCCAACCCCAAATCCGTACTGTGCAGGATGAGCCGGTTGAGTCGGGCTCTGCTGCGGTGGAAGCTGATGCCCATGACTCCATTGTTGATGCTGCATGCTAAATGGGTGGGCAGAGTTCGGTGGTGAAGATCCATTGGGCTGATAAGGTGGCGTAGGAGGCCTTGGAGGATACGATGAAGAGGTCGCGGCAGAGATCGACGGCGATGTTGCAGAATGTCGTACGAGATTCACTTCACGCTTTCCGTCTGCTGACCAGAGATCGACCGTAAGAACGAAGAAGGCGGTATCAACCTCGCTGTAGGAGTATACTTCGTTAGATAACTTCGTATTCGGAGAAGGATTTCGATATCACGCGAAATCGATAGACAGGGTGAAACGATGAAACAAAAGGGATACAAACCTAATGTCGATATGCTTCTTGGTAACTGCGTCTTGGACGATGAGTCGTATGCATGGCGGTGGAGTGATTGGCCGTCTGTCCTGCCAGTTGCCGTATCTTGTGAGCCCGAGCCAACAATCTGGTCCGAATGAATGCAACGAACCTTGTCTCCAAACCCGCACATTCGAGCCCGAATCGGCTGTTGCACCACTTCGAGACTGCAAAGGAACCGATTAGGTGGTCACGTATAGCCTGAGAAAGGGGTAAAGCTTACGTGTAGATCTTGCCGTTCTCGACACAGCTCACCGGACTTAGCTCTTCTGGAGATTGCGGCAGTTGTGGGAGGACTGTGTGGGATGTAGATGACGGTGTTGGATAGGACGGGGCACCGTTGCCATTACGCTCGATGACGTGCGAAGGTTCCATAGCATGCGGAGGCTGGATGGGAGGTGGTCGCTCCTGGTGAGCGACGTACATATTCTAATCGATGCTTCAAGCTCTTGTATGATTGTCTATCGTGGAATGGAAGATGACTGGAGTTGCCTGGACGATCGAGACCTTGCGTGAGACCAAGAATTTAGGATAGGAGACAGCGTAGCTTGTTTGCTGTCCAGGAGTCGCAAGCGCTTGAAGTAGAGAGATACAAGTCGATTCCTCAAGAATGCAGGACTTTTCGGGATGACTAAAGACAGCACTAGGCTGTAACTCCAAGCACAGCGTTGTGAGAGGGTTTTGGCGAGCGAATATTCTCACTTTTTTGAGATCGAGCGCAATATGGTTTTCCTTCTTAGGAAGGTACAGACCGAACCCTTGCCCACGGGAGCGATCTCCTCAAGAGCCAAAGGAAACAGATCAGGAAATGAAAGGTGAGTCCACGGTAGGAGCGAAGTAGACTTTGGCGCTGGAGGCGTTCTCTATATATGTTTGAACCTTGCGCTTACAATGTGATGAACCAACGCACAGGAGTCGCAATCTATTGGGAAAAATCTACTGGTGTCGGGAGAAGATGGCCTTTCTGTGGTAGATGAACATGATTGAGAGACCAGAGAATATCGAGGGAATAACGAGGATGATAAGGGAGGGACGTCTGTCAAAAAGACATCAAAGGCTGATGGTAAAGTAAATGGTGGTACATCGACAGAAAGATCTTCAAGCCGATGAGGGAGGGGGCGGATGCATTTGGTGGCTTAGGGAGACTTAGTTCCATCCGCACTCTCGGGTTGCAGCAGTATCTTCTGGCTTCCCAGCTCCAAACCTTCTTCCACCCTCGGCCAGGGTATCCCGATGGCAGCGTGCCCATAGGTTGCTGGAAAGGCGATGAAGAATCGAAGGCCCGGGGGGGCGTTTGAGCCCGCTTGGACTGGGCCGGGACATGCATTTCGTTGGACAACGGAACGATCCATGCCAACCACCTGCAGCTTTTCAATGCACGCACTCCGCATCGCATCGAGCCGAGCAAGCCTCCAAAGACTTGTCGGTGTCCACTCACCACATCCCCGGAACCTGGAAATCAACGTTTGCCCGCATACGTCGTGTCATCATTTCGATGGCTGGGAGCGCGTGCATCAATCTTGTGCTGCTGTTTCAAAAAGCCATGACCACTCCCTGCGTCGAGCACTGCAAGGATACTACCCAGACTGTATTCGAGATCTCCAGGTCCCTGTCGTCACCGTTTGCATTTTGGCAAAATCGCACGTTGGGCCAGCGTCCAGGGTGGCAATGTTCTGCGACTGCCGGTGAACCGTGGTTGGCGCTACAGCAAGCCATGTATGTTCATTGCGCAAGGATCAAGATCTTGATCTGAAGAGTTGGTGTGGTTTTTATGGTCTTGGCAGCGTCAGTAGACGATGAAAAGTTCTGACTTCACCCTGCATGGCAGCAACCTTGACGCACCATCATTCTCGTTCTGGGCAAATCATTCATGACTCACGTGGTGCTTGCGTGGTGCTTGCGTGGTACTTACATGGTCGCTGTGTATTGCATTCTACCGGAAATGCTTCTTATTAGGGCTAGGTCAACCTACTTAGCATGTCACAGTCACTCATATCTGCATAAAGTGCTGTTTTGGTTGAAGAGATTAATTCAAGCTCGCCAAGCAAGGCCAGACGGCTATCTAAAGTATCTCTCGAGCGCTCCCATGAAGACAGCGAATTATGTTCCTCGCGAGTCCCATCATGTAGAATTCCCAAAGTAAAAGCAAAATTAGATCTTCGAAACCCCCTAGCAAAGGATATCTGATGTAGGCCGATGCCAGTAAGAATACTTGGTCTTTCCAAACCAGATGTTGTAATCGATAGCCTGGTCCAAGAGCTTTGCTGGGGGTGTAGAAATACTGGAAATAAGAATAGTTCTGGGTAAGAATAATGTGTGGAAAGAAAAGGCTCGCTTGCTCGCTGTCCAACCTCGCTCTGCTAAAGATGTAAATAAATATGTTGTCTACCGGTAAGGCATGAGGAGGTATTGATAGTTGTTGCCCTCGTACTCTTATTTGCCGATAGCTGGTGTAGTCTTTGCGTAGCGATAGAGGTGCGGACTCAAGCAGAAAACTAAGCGGATGCTGGGAAAGATGTGGTAAATCGCAATGTGCTAGATTCGAAGGAAAATAAGCGCTAGATTGCCGAACCGAACGCCATTGGAATCGTGGGAAATAAGTCGCCAGTCGAAGGGAGGTCAAATAGGTGGCCGTTGGCTCCTCCAGTAATAATCAGAGCTGGAGGTTGTGAAATTGTCGACCAGCGTCCGGCATGGCACTTAAAGCTTCTCAACTGCAGCGCTCAGCTCCTCGAGAGCACGCTTGTGCTTGGAGCAGGGCTCGCCGGGGCGGTAGCAGAAGTGGTGGACTTGGCGGGCCTCTGCCTCGGGTTCCGCTACCGGCTCAGCCATAGCCTCAGCGATGGCCTCCGCGGCACGCTTAAGCTTGGAGCAGGGTTCTCCGGGGCGGAAACAGAAATGGTGAACCTGATGCGCTTCTATGGTCTATATCAGCATATGTCTGACAGGAATCAAGAAGGAAGAGAGATTTGCTTACCTGGCTCTGGCTCTGCATTTGCAGCTGCGTGTGCCTCAGCGACGGCCTCGGCGAGAGCGAGAGCATCACGCTTTGCCTTGGAGCATGGCTCGCCCGGTCGGTAACAGAAATGATGAACCTGGCGTGCTTCGGCTTCTGGGAGCGCATTGGGCTCAGCGATAGCTTCGGCGATGGCCTCAGCAGCACGCTTCATCTTGGAGCATGGCTCGCCAGGACGGTAGCAGAAATGGTGCACCTGCTTCGCATCGGGCTGAGCAGCGGGGGCCGCGGCAGCGTCAACTGATGCAACAGCCAAGACGGCGGTGTAGAGGATGGAAGTGACCTTCATCGTGATGGATTGACTGAATCAAGCTTGAGCTAATAAGTCTGCAATGATTGAATGCTGTCCGGTAAGGACGTGGTGATAGAAAATGAGGTTGAGGTTTTGGTGAGAAGTAAGATTTATGGGGGTGGAAGAATGTGATAGTGGATAGAGCAAGAGGTCTCCTAAATATGCTTGTAGATGGCAAAGAGCCTCAATCATCATACATCACCAAGCTAGCCTGTCAATAAGGGCTGAGGTGAAGAATTGTCAATAAGATTGAGAATAAAGGAGGTGACACTGAATGAGAGAATTGAGGACTAGACCCGTGGCATCGCCAATGAGCGATGTTGTTGAACCGCAGACTGTCAATAGCGGATAAGCATGAATATTGCAAAGGAACAAAGGTGTTTCCGAGATAACCTCAATGGCTTGAATGGTAAGGTCATGGCTTGAATGGTAAGGTCAAGTAGACATCCGAGTAAGTCTGAGCCGGTCTCACTCAATTAAGTCGCAAAAGAGCGCAAGATTCCTTGGCTACTCCGGAAGTGTATCCATAGTCCACGTTGAACGTGGCAGACCACTCTTCTGCTAGACCATGATATAGGAGACTACTTAACCAGTTGACCTCGCTATGCTTTGGGTGAAATCTTTTCTGATTTGCATGGGGAGGATAGCAGTTGACCCTTGAAAATTTCTATGGTCGACCTTATTGACACCCAAATCTTATTGTGACCCAGATACAGTTAGCGTAGCCCTGACGCTAGGCCACCTTAAGCGAAAGGACAACAATTTGAACTCCTGGCTAAGGCCGTTCTCCTACCAGGAGAACCCTTCATTGTAGTCAGATCAAGCACATGGCTTCGGCATAATTTGGTGGGGCAATCGCACATGTTGCCATATGGCTGTTCCATGGATCAAGGTTCTGTAGTTGAATTGATGTTTCACACGCTGCCGCCCTGCCTGACGATGAACGAAGCTCTCCTGTATTTGTGCTGAGAAGAGTGCCATGGAGTGCGGATGACCATCTGATTGGATGTTGGTGCATATCAGATAAAAACGTATTGCAAGGAAAGAAGAGGAGGATCGCAGCTGAAGGAAGGCTCAGCCAGACAACGGAGCAGCCCACGAGCTTGTTTTCACTTAGCGAAGGATAACGATACTTGCGTATCTCCTAAATCCATACTTGCGTATGAATCTTGGGAAAGGTTTCGTCATTTACCGAAGGCTTGAAGAAAAGCCACAATGACTGAGCATATCCATGAAAGATAGGTCTCCAAAGCTCCTCTGAGTATGGAAAGACTCGATTGACCCCTAATAAGTGCTGATACAGTGCATGTTTCTATAGTGAGGATAGATGAATTCCAAGGCCGTAGGTCGAAGATCCAAGACAGATTTGCTTCGTGCACATCTCGAGCTTAGTCATTGGAGTTCTGGCCTTCGCTGGAGCTTAGAATGGTTCATTTCTAGACCCGCCTGATGGCCATATAGCGAATGATTGGCGTTTGTAGGCTGAGTACTCCGTACTGTCGTGGTCCCGTGCCTGAGCTTTGATCATTCTGGCGCCATCTCTATCAGAGTAGCCATCGCCGCGCATTGTGGAATACTATGTTCGACGTTCGCCGATTTACTATCCTGATTGTGAGGTAGGACCGTCTAGTACGTCATGGCTCCGCTATGGGTTTAGAAGTCAGGGTGCTCGACAGAATTCGCAGGAACGACGCCGCGGATTGGTTTAAAGAAGCTAAAAGGGATCTAGTGAGCCTCAGAATACGATTGGCGGAAGCTGGCGCTTAATGGCTCGGCTCCTGTGGGTTTACTTTAGCGCCGAGCATCATAACTCAGGTGCTGTGTGTGAGGCAGGTACGCTCTAGCTCTGTTACCCAGTGCTTGATGAATGATGATTGAATGACTACTGCAAGCCGGATTGTCGCCACCCCAAAGGCTCGTCACAGCGGGCTCACCAGACTCCCCGCCCCGTAAGCGCATTACTTCTCCAAATGGGTGGTCCATCTCCACTCTTGGCGATCATCTGATGTCGCATTTGCGCTTTGTCGAAGCCAAGGTATTCGATACGATAGGCTTGCTGCGCTAGTCTGGCCTCTTTTGAGGCCGTACAGTTAAAGGTCTGAAGATGGCTTCAGGATCTCGACATGGAAAGCCAGACGAAGAAATGTTTCTCCAACGCCCCCCCAACCCCGATTCTCCTACAGTCGAGCCATTAAGGATACACAAGCGAGACTCACGCTCGCCAGAATCTAGATATCCTCGCCCAGGCGAATCTCAACAGCCAATCTTCCCTTTATCACCAGGCGCATCCAGCTCTCCAGCTCCTCTGCCATATCCTGACGATCGCCCGCCCCGACAGCAACGCCCGGCAGCCACGCGCTTTGACTCGGGGCAAGGTCGCGCATCGCCGCCATACCGCACTTCTCCCCACTCAAACGAGCCTATTAGATCCAATGTCCCTGAATATCCCCCTTCGCTGCGACCTCGAGAAGGGCGAGATGCTCCGTCAAACCCAAGTTCTTCAAGATTGGCGGAACGGAGGGGCAACATTCCAAAACCGCTGCCAGACTCTCCTGGACCAGAAGCGCCGGACAAAGAAGGCTTATTTCAGGCGATGCCTATCCGCGACGAGGCGTCGGACAGTGCAAGGAAGCCTGAGCAGTCAGATACAAATCCCTATCCTATTTACTACCAGCAATACTGGCCTCCTCCAGGAGAGAGCTCGTCGAGCAGCACAACTCCAGCAGATGGCTTGCATGTGCCCAACCCTGGTGTCAATCGGCTGAGCTCGTCTGCTTCAACATCAACGACTAAAGCACAAAGAGGGTCACCACCCCCCCCAGAAACACCGATGGCAGCACCTGGGGATATACCTGGAGGAGGCATCGAGGCACGATATGCAGCTGCAGGTATCGCTGGCACAGGAACGTTGACAAGCCTCCAAGCCCAGAGTGCGGCGGCGCAGCAGAGGGCAAATCAGTACCAGCAGCAGCAGCCACCACAAAGAAGGCCTTGGACGCCTACAGAACAACCAGGAATGCAACCTCATGGCCCGCCTACTATCTATCAAGGCTCAGGGGAAGCTTCAAGTCCACCACCAATGCAAGCTCCTGTACCGCAAGGAAGGGTAATGTCTCCTGCCAGTCAAACAGGAAGAGCTTCTGGACCATCGGCCATTGAACAGGACATGCAGAGAATGCATGTAACAGCATCGCCCCCCCCTGCTTACTCAAGCGTTCCTTACAGCGGAGCATCGGGAACAACTGCTCAAGGCTATCATAATGAGAAGCATAGTCAGGGCCCAAGCGCAGCAAGTGCTTCCACAGTCGGGGCATCAGCTGCGTCGGCGATGTCTCCAGAAGGCAACAATCAAAGGCATCCTGCTTTTGCAAATGACCCACGACAATCGAACGAGCCTACGTATCCAGCAGCACAGAGCAATTTGCAACCAATCACGACACCGCAGTTCGCGAAGCCAGCACCGGCGGGAGTGGGAGCTCCTCCAGCTTCACCTCCACCTCTGCCCGAAGGTTGGATAGCGCATCTCGACCCAAACTCAGGACAGTACTACTATATTCATCTACCCACCCAGTCTACACAATGGGAGTTTCCCAAAGGCCCAACACCCCTAAACTTGAACGAACCATTGTCTCCTGCCGCCAGCAACTTTGGCGGTCATCCCTTAGCCTCACCAGGCCTCAGCACGTTTGGTAAACCCTTGCTATCTCCAGGCTTTCCACCGTCAACTCCTGGCTACGCTGAAAGTGTGATGAGCATGCAGTCTTCAACACCTACGGTGGCAGGCTTCTCCGGCCCTCCGCCAAGCGCTGGTGTAGATATGTACAAAGTGGCGCCCACGAACGGAGTATATTTTGGACCCTACCTGCGATATACGAATATGGATCTAGAGCTAGGCTTGTGGCTTGGGTCGATTATGTTAGTTACGGACGCACCGCAGCCTCCAACAATACATATCCATCAGAGCGTCGACCTATCGCCCAACCCACGTCAATTGAAGGCAAACCCCATTTTCGTGCACCAGCGATGGACTTTCTACAGGTATGATGTCGATCTGAAAATGGAAGAGGACGGAAGTGCCAAATGGACTTATGCAATCACTTCTCACCTAGGCTGCACGCGCTATGAGTTCCTTGTCGCTGGACGACATGAGACGAACTGGCGCTTCATTGCTACCTCAGGCAATGATTTCTCTCTGAACGTGAATGCTAACGAACGGGCAAGGATTGGTGGGATCGGGTACATGTGGAAAGATATAATGCAGAAGCATGTTGATTGTGGAGGATTCCACACGCAGCTCGGTCTTGGTGATCAAATATACGCAGACAGGATCTGGAAAGAGATTCCCTTGTTGAAGCAATGGCTTGCAATGAGCGGCAAGGAAAACAGGAAGAACGCACAGTGGACGGCCAAACACGAAGAGGATGTTTCTCATGCATATTTCCATTATTATACCAGTCATTTCGACCAACCATACCTGCGGGAGGCGTTCGCTCAGATACCACATATTTTGCAGATTGATGATCACGATATGTAAGTCTCCTAAAGTGTGCTCGAGGAAAGACAAGCTGACAAAGTGCTCCTCAGTTTCGATGGGTTTGGATCTTATCCGGAGTACATGCAATTTTCCAACATGTTCAAGAACATTGGCCGCGTCGGTATAGACATGTATTTACTCTTTCAACACCACACCACCCTCGAGGTACTCCGCAATGTCAGCACAGACACGGACATTTTCACCATCACGGGAACCGGTTGGCATTTCGTCAAATATCTTGGTCCCGCAGTCGTCGTCGTCGGCCCCGACTGCCGCTCGGAGCGGAACCCCTACCAAGTCATGGCGGGCCCGACATACCAAGGCCTATTCCCAAAGGTTGCGATGCTTCCCTCCAGCGTCCAACATTGCATCTGGATGATCACCGTGCCAATCATTTACCCTCGCCTCGAAGCCGCCGAACAGATCGCTCATACCGTTGCCACTGGCAAGAAAGCTCTAACCGGCACCTACAACCTATTCGGCAAAGTCACTAGCTCCGTCGCCGGTGTCGTCGGCGCCAAAGACGTCGTAGGCTCGGGCTTCAACTCCGTCAAGAAAGCCGTCGGCAAATCCGGTCTCATGGGCGGCATCCTCAGCCCCTTTGGCGAAATCGACATGCTCGACGAATTGCGCGATCAATGGACGCATGAATCAAAGGTCCCCAACCCCTACCCCCTTCACCTCCCCCATAAACCCACCTCACACTAACCGCACCCCACAGGACCTCGAGCGCACCTACCTCATCCGCACCCTCCAAGGCATCTCGCACCAAAAATCCCTGCGCATGACCTTCCTCTCCGGCGCCGTCAACTGCTGCGGCGCCGGCCTCGTGCACGACCCCTCCAAGCCCTCCGACCACAAAACCATGTACCAGCTCATCTCCGCCTCCGTCGTCAACACCCCGCCCCCCTCCTACGTGCTTAAGCTCCTGCACAACAATAAGCCCCTCTATATCCCTGCGAACGGCCACCGCAGCAACCATCAGCCCAGCGATACGAAGGAGGATATGATGGAGATCTTCCAGGCGGAGCCGGATGGCAGGGTCAGGGAGATGAAGAAGCTGATGGGGAGGCGCAATTATGTGGCTATTGTGGCGTATGATCCGGAGGCGCTGCAGCAGCAGCAGGGGGCTTTTGGGGGTAGGTTGGAGGAGGGGAAGGGGGCGGGGAGGCTGAGTCTTGCGGTGGATTTCATGGTGCAGGGGGATGCGCAGATTGGGGGCGTGAACAAGTATGGGCCGGTTATTGTGCCGAGTTTGGAGTTTGGGAGGTGAGGTGAGTTTTGGAGGTTGAACGGATGGTTATATGTAGGTAGGTGAATATGGATATAGCGTACCATTCTGGTTCACTTTTCGATATTGGTGTCCCAATGAGAGTCCTTGATGGGAGCAAGAAGAGTAGGTACTCGCCTTGAGCGGACGTGCTGCTGAGTGTGGAAGTATGTCCTGGTCGTCAACTTCTTCTATGCGGTGCCATTGTGCACTTAGAACTACCTGTGTGATCTTATGCCAATAAGATAGGTGGTGAACAAGCTTGCCTTGAAAACGAATACGCTTGCTTCTGCATAACCTGTATCCAGCTTTTCTCCAAACCATACCCTTGATAACGCAGCGCTAATCTAGAAATACAACGTCCTAACCTTTTGCACTTCCCATCCCTATGCAATCTTCTCCTTTCGCTACTAAACATTCCCAGTCCCCCTTTCGACCGTCTTCTGAGATAGTAGAAGCGAGTTGCGTACGGCGTTGTACTGCGGTGAAGCCTGCGTACATGTAGTCTCGAAAAGTGGTGTGCATGCGCCTCTGCGTGCGGGCCGCACCACTATAATCATATTCAATATTCTCTCCTACGCCGTTACACCTACAACCTCTCAATCGTCCATCGGCCGATCAGTCAGTTGCACCCCCTGCCTCCCTTCTGAGTCTAAACTCGCCACACTGCTCCTATCACCGGGCGCGCCCCTTGCAACCACTCCTCTGCCCAGACTCCCTGCCGTGACATGTTTCCGCATGGGGAACCGCGAGGAGCGTGTCAGGCTGTCTTTCTTCTCTACAGTGGTTGGGGCGCCATCTGGGGGTTCGGAGGAGGGCTGAGGCTCGGGCGTGGGCTCGGGTTGTTGTGGCGGGTGTTCGGGAATAGATGGGTTGATGCCGTTGGGTGAGTTCGAGAGCGTTTGTGACGGAGGGTTGGATGAAGGTGCATCGAGCGCCGCGCCACCAGGGACTTCAAGACTCGACCGTACGGTTTTTCGCTCGTTTGTCGGGCTGGTGGAGATAGGGAATCGTATCGTTGCAGGACCGGTGCTTCGATCTCTCCGGTGACCGTTGGCGTGAGGCGCTGGGCTGGAATTGCGTGACCGAGAGGCGATAGCCTTGTTGCGCGCCTCCATATTCTCTCGACGGTGGGACTCGTCGGTGCTGATACCTCGCGGGCGGCTGGCTTTCGCGGCGGCTTTGCCTCCGCTGGGCGTATGTGAGAGGGCACTCGCGCGCTTAAGTTCGCCGAAGATGGCTTCTTTGTGGGCGAAGAGATCGCGGATGAGGCGGTAGGAATGGCGTTCGTGCATTGTGAGTGGGGTATCATTGCGCGGGCGTAGAATGCAAGGGGCGATGTTGTTGGCGAGGGATACAACGAAGGCTTCGTCGGCAGAGGTGAGTTCTATGAGGCGGGTGAAATGCGTGGTGATGGCGTCTAAGGTTGCGATGTTCGCGAGGCGGAGCTGGCCGAGGGTGTTTTGAAGAACGGAGATGCGGGCTGAGGGGTCGGAGGCGGTGATTGTGGAAGGGTTAGTGTAGATGGTTTTGATGATTTCGTAGACTTGGGAGGAGACTAGGGAGTCTGCGGTCGAGAGTCAGCAATCATATACTCAAGGGTGCTGCAAAACCAGAGCCCAGAGGGTGAGGCGCGATATACCAGGTAGTTCGAGAAGGTAAAGTTTCAAAACACTTGCTACTATGGGTATCTCATATCGTTCTAAGACCTCATGAGGGATGGCTTTGCCTGTGTTGATAGCATTACGAAGATGGTGGGTTGCGGCTAATGGGACATCCACCAGCCAGATGCCACGACGGACTTCGTCGCCCTCAAGATCGGGGTAGTCTGGTCGTTCTGTCAGCATTGTCCCTAGAGAGGAGACTCAGATAGCTTACGATTGTCAAGGAAAGTAAGGATAGTGGTCACGACCGTCGGCACCCGCTTTCTGTCTGCGCGAGCTCTGGCTTCCAGGTCCACACCGAATGTTTGTTCTGCTCTACTCTTAGTATATAAAAAAGTAAATAACGATGCCAAAGTATGCTTACCGTCAACCTTGTTGTAATAATTGTCGTACACCTGCACATGCGGAATAAAAGCCCCGGTCCGATAGTTCTCTAGTAAATATCTGAGATCGCCCAATGGCTGGACGGTCTCCTGATAAAGCATCATGTTATCCACCGTACTTTGTAAACTCGGTATAACATTACTGATCGCCCCAGAGAAATCGAGAACAACGGCTTTGATAGCTTTCAGCCTGTCAAGCTCACAACGTTCCATAAACTTTAAATGATCAATCATGGCTTCTTCGAGGTTGCAGCGGAGAAGGTCAAGCTTTCGAACGCCGAGTTTATACCTCTCGTCAGCTTCAGAAGATTCTCTTCGTAATCTTTCCGCCGGTGTCTCGTTTGGACGAGCGTTGTTCAGGGGGTTCCAAGCCTGCACTCCCTGCATTACCTCGTTCATGCTCATGCTTGAGATTGGGGAGTCAGTGCTACTTGTCGTTGAGCCTATGGATGTAACTCGATCTAAGGGCTTCGTTTTCTCTGGTATGCCGGTCAATTGAAAAGCTTTGAGCCGCCATTGATAGTTCATTTTGGAACTGTTGGCGAAAGTGCTGCCGACATTCCCTACCAACCGCAGGAATCCTTGAGACATCAGATCTTGGCCTATCCTTTCAGCATAACTGACACTCGATGCAGCCATATGTTTTTGGATGTATTCGGTGATGTCAGCTCCAGTGGAAACATTCTGATACGTTCCCAGGATGGGCACTTTGACGTCTCCGAGTTTGATAGTATTCAGCATATGCAATATGATGGCTTTCACTTGTTCTGGCATGTAGGTCTCATCACCAATCTCAATCGGCTGCGGTTCCTCGGGACTGTCGTGTCCCTCGGTCACTTTGATAGTTGGTGTGGCTACTTGTTGAGGACTGCCGACATCTGCCTTCTCCGGACTTTGAAAAGCAAGCTTGCTCTCCTCTTCGAGATCCTCCAGCTGACGGCACTTGTTGAAATACTGGCTTCGAAACTTCTGTACCACCTCAGCTTGCTTGTCGTGCGCTTTGATCCGGGCTTGTAAATCGTCCTGAGAGTTCTGTACACGGGCTTCGTGTGCATCGCACCACCGGCTGAACGGTATAACGACCAGCTCACTGATGTTCGAGGCGATCTTCTTGTGATTCTTTGTAGCCTCTATCATTTCGGCACGGACCCCTTCGTATGCTTTTCGCAGACTTGCCCCATCGTCCTTGACGAACCCACCAGTCATCCTATCCACCGTCGGCGCAATATGGCCCAGACCTCTTGAATATGTATCCTCGGCGTCTGCCCGCATTCTTGCTATTGCTAACACCTGTTGATTTTCGATGATGCCCTGCTGCAACTTTCCAAATAACACACCGAGCCCACCGGCATAGTCCCCTGACCAGAATGAGTCCGCAAAGCCAGGCATCTTGGCTTCCTTGATTGATAGATTCCGTAACGATTCGGTGACTCGTAGTTGAGCATCCGCCGAGCCCTTCGTAGTTGGGAGTCTCAGGATCGCAGGCCGTATGTTGCCGGGGGGGGTTAGGCTTTTCTTGATTGAGTGTCTACTTGTCGGGGCAAGGCTGGGTATATTACTGCTCGTACAAGGACGCGGAAAGAAAAGCCTGATTGACCCCTCACTGAATGCCAGTAACCGTGGAAATGACACATTAGCGATCCATGTGGCAGGCGATATGCAGTCAGTTTGCTCCTCGAAATAAATTACCGGTTCGCGCTTTTCGATCGGACCGAGCCACCCAGTCCTACCTGTATGATTGGTATGACCACTCAAGCTAGCTGTAGCAAGCCATGTTTACGATCGTAAACAGCTTGACGGCAGCATCATTTAGAGCGTACAAGGTATCGTGATGCGTGATCAGTATACCAGCGACTGGCAAGAATATACCCATCCTATAGAACGATAGCCTGGACCAGGAAGGCTCATCTACTCACAATGCCTCGCGTCGCAAATCCACCTCGCGCAAAGCATGCGTCCGCCGCGACAGCGACACCACACAAGCAGCAGTCCCCACTTAAGTATTTGCCTACAAGTCGTAATCGCTACCAATCGACTAATTCATTGCCCATAGGATCCCTCTCAATGACGACCGACAAGAGAAGGCAGTCCGCCTTCAATCCCGACAAGCCCTCCATGATCTACAGATGAACTCTCTAAAAGCCGCAGCATCGCCCGTGAGAAGGTTGAACAATTACCAGCGCGCAGCCAGTGATAGCCCTAAAACTCCTCGCGCACAAGCGACGCGAGGTAAAGAGAACATCGAAGATGGCGGTCTCTCGGTAGTCGGGACGAGCGCAATGACGCCGATGAAGCGCGTCCCTATACTGGCGAACTTTGAAGAGTGGATGAAGATGGCTACGGACAACAAGATCAATGCGACGAATTCCTGGAGCTTTGCGCTAATTGACTATTTCCATGATATGTCGTTACTGAAGGAAGGCGATGGCGTCAATTTTCAAAAAGCTAGTTGTACGCTGGATGGATGCGTCAAAATCTACACAAGTCGGGTGGATAGCGTAGCTACAGAGACTGGGAAGCTGCTCAGTGGACTTGCAGACAGTGGCAGCAAGAAATCAAAAAAAGGGGATGAGGAGGGTGAAGGAGCAGAGGGCGAGGAGGACGAGGAGGGTGAGGATGGAGTCAAGAAGAGAACCAGGAGAAAAGTAGGTCGATGAGAGTATCTGGAATTGTAGACTGATGAAACACAGGCGCAAAGATCTGAGGCCACGCTTGTTCCATCATTCGCATCCTTACAATTGAAGAAATTCGAGCTAGAGTTTTCGGTCGATCCCCTGTTCAAAAAAGCATCGGCAGACTTTGACGAAGGCGGTGCGAAAGGACTTCTTCTGAACCATTTGACCATTGATGCGCACGGGAGGATTGTTTTCGATAGCAGCGACGATGCTGGAGATGCTATAGCCGAAGAAAATACAAGGAAAGAAAGCGATGGGACTACCGAGGAAATGCGTACTGAGCAGGATGAAGAACCCTCGGAAGACAGATTAGGTACTGCCACCACAAACAAGGACATAGATCTTGAGTCTCTGGCCACGAAATTCTTCCCTGACCTGGGAAGGCTCGACGAGCAAGACATCTGTCCCTCGCTTAAGAATTTCGACTTAGGTGACCTCACTGGATCTCTTGACATCCCATTCTTAAAAGTACCAGAGGATTGGCGACAGGACAAAGAGCCTAAGACCGAGTCTGCGGGCCTCGGCGATCAGACAGGCATCATGCTGGACGACGAGAATGCGGCCGGTTTTGACGATGACGATGGCGGGCTTGGTGGCTTCGATATTGGCGGAGATGCCGCGTTCGGGGAAGGAGGCGAGGCCTGGGCACGAGATGCAGCCATCGAGCCTCAAATGCGCGTCCACGACGAAGGATTCGAAAAAGGCGCCGCAGGAGAAGGTGAAGCCGGCGATGGCATGGGCATAGGCGACTTCGACCCCGAGAGCAACCAATACGCCGTATCACTTCACCACAGAAAGTCCTCAACCAACCATGAAGACATTCTCAGTTACTTCGACAACACTCTTCAGAAGAATTGGGCCGGACCCGAACACTGGCGCATTCGAAGAATCAAGGACATCACCAAGCCCGCTGCGCCTACAACGTCGAAACGAAAAGAAAAAGAGCCCTTCGAAATCGATTTCCTCTCCGCCCTTACCCCTGCCCTTGCCGAACTCATCTACACTCCCGCAACCTCCACCGCAGCCATCTCCCTCCCGAAAACGCAGTGGAAATCCAAAACCCGAAACCTCCTCCCGGACGACAAACACTTCAACTCGCGGCAATTGCTTCGCCTCTTCCTGAAACCTAAAGCTCGTCTGGGTTCACGAAGACCCGGCTTCACCTCCTCAGCTCAATCCTCGCATCCCGTCAAACAGGAAGAGGTTCCCGACGGGGAAATGGACGAAGCCTTCTGGGCGCGCAAAGAGAACGCCGCCAACCAACCACCGCCCACCGCTGACGACGACGCCCCCCAAGGGAACTACGACGCGAACTTCTTCCAAGACGACGGCCTCGCATTCCCCAACGGCGGTGGGCCACCAGACGACGACGAGGACTTCGCAGACGCAAGGGAAGCCTTCTCCCCCAGCGCGGAAGGCGATGCCAACACCCAGCAAACCCAAGGAATAGCGGGCGTGATGGCAGGGAGTCAAGAAGGCGCGTTCGGCTCACAGCTCGTAACGCAGAGTCGGAGGCTGAGGCCGGAGTACGTGCAGTATGCGAGGACCGCGACGAAGGTCGACGTTAGAAGGCTCAAGGAGGAGATGTGGAAGGGCATTGGATTTCCTGACGTACGTTTCCCAAATGCTTTTCGTCCCATAGCTTCCGAACAACACCTAACCCACCCCTCACAGACCCCCTCTAACTCAGACCCCGCGCCAAAACCATCGCCACCAGAATCCGACCCGCCCCTGAAATTCACGTCCGTGATGAACAGCCTGCAGAATGTATACCCCAAGCAGGCAATGGCCGATATATCAACGAGCTACTGCTTCATCTGCCTCCTGCATTTAGCGAACGAAAAGGGGTTGGTGATTGAGAAGGAGGAGGGGCTGCAGGAGTTGAGCATTCGCCGGGATTGGGGGGCGGAGATCACGGAGGGGGGATGATGAGAGTTTTGTTGAGCATTGGGATTCTTGTGTATGAACTCATGGATAAGGAGGTTGAACGGCGTTTGTATAAAGATGGAGTTGCATCGTCGAGGCTGCTTACATGGTTGGTTCACGCAGCCAGGGTATGGAGATGAATCTTTTTTACTGGGAGCGTAGTCTGTGTGCAGATGAATCCCCTCACACAATCAAGCGTGCCTGGTCCGAAGCCAATATAGACGAATATACAACCTGTTCCATCTTTGCGCTCGATTACAGTCAATCTTCAACTTGGTCTATTGTACAATCCCTTCTTCCAGGTCCTTTACCCGTGCAAGTGGAATGATCTAACTTTCTGCCTCTTTAGCTATAGACTTTCACTCATTGGTTGGCTCATCACCATCATGTTGGACCGTTCTGTGGTGCACAACCTCTTGTCGAGGCGAAGGGTCCGGTGAGTATACGTAGGGCATCAAGAGAGGCTCCCTAGAAATCTTCTACGGGGAATTATCTAATAACCTAGAAATGTTGTGGATCATTCCGAAGTTTTTGTTGAGTCCGTAATGGACCTGTCATTTCAACTTTTTGGTAAATTATTTGATTATTTTTCCATCGCACATTTAGCTAAGTTTCAAATTTCGGTGCAATACAATATAAAGCATAGTCACTTCCACGCTTGGCTGGATAGTTTTATCGGAAAAGTTCTTGCTTAGTAGTTGGGTTTAAATATGATTTATTTAAAAGTACCCTAGATGAATGAAAAATGCAGCAAGAACACGCAATACTTTGAGTCACACTACTCGAGACGAGAAAAGGGCAGATAAGGGACAGAAATTGGAAAAAAGGGGCTGAACTGGGATTTGAACCCAGGACCTCTTACATTCAGAATGCCCAAAGCAAGAATTCTGCCACTGAACTATCCAGCCTATGGTGGGATATGCGGCGCATTGTAATATATTGATCTGAGGTCGCGATTAGTGACGTGGAGAAGAGAGTAGCTTTGTTGAAGAACTGTGAGCGATTGATCGAAGGCCGGGTACCCGGCTTGGCACCTACCCGGCCCAGTCATGTGACTGGATATGTAATTGACACGTGATGGATGGCTTGGCACCTCCCAAATATATACATTAGTCGGTCACCCAGCGCTGTACATAATAACTAATGAACACATTCACGCAGTACCGTGCCTCCTGCGATCATAAAATTGTATTACAAGTTATTTTTTGGATTACTAAGGCTAGCTTGATGACAGAATTTAAACGTCCCAGACAACACCAGTAGAGAAGATCTCTTGAAACACCATCGAAGCCATCAAGAAGCGGACGTGGTGTCATCTCCACACAGGATATCCGCCTCGTGCAATAAGTGCTGTTATGGTGGTGATGCTAATAATGATGCCACTCCCACTGATAGAGCTCTAGAAGTTTGCATACTGCCTCTTTACTTTCTCAATCACCACTCATCTCATAGTAACGAGAGTTCGCTATCCCTGATCATGGCAGACACCAAAACCGCAAGCAAGTCCCATTGATTGTAGTGATGGCAAGCCTATATGTAATTAATCTTTAAAGACGAAAAGGTCCATCACCAATCACCTCTTGACGAAAGCACGAGTGGCAGCTTGAACTCATCATAAGAGGAACAGGGTGCAGATGGGTGTAGGGCAGTCCGGGTAGGGGGCATCGGGGATAGAAGGGTCCAGGGCCAGGTAGGGGTGGGGTGCAAAGGGGGCAGAAGGGGGTAGTTGGCTTCTGAAGGGAAGGCGCGGGGTGATTTAGGGTTACGAGGGGTGTATGACCTCGTCTCATCCCAAACCACAATTACTTGATTCGACACTCGAACAGCAAAGTTTTCTGTTTCACTTTTCGTTAAAAACCCTTCGTATGAAGTAGCCTGAAGGAAAGAGATCAAGATGGATTTGATGAAGTTTTAAAATTCAATTGTGCGCTTGGTACAGCCCAGTCCATCAGTCCATCGATCCAACAGCAAGCGCCTACCCAAATTCCCCATCCTTGACTCCGCGCCATGCACAACAAGGTATTAATCCAAGAATCAAACGAGCCATTGCCACTTTTGTCCTGATCACTCCCAATCCCCCCTCAAGAACCTTTTCAAGATATCTCCACCAATCCCCTCCAGACAGCCGTCCAGCTCCGTCTCCCCAACCCAACTGACCACCCTCCTCTCCTCCTTTCCTTTCCCACCCTTCTTACTCGGCGTCCCCCTTCCCTTCGCAAGCGTAAATCCTCTCCCATCCTCTCCCGCCAATCCCAGCGTCTCAAGGCCACTAACCACATCCGCAAACTCCGTGCTCGTGAGCGGATGCAGAGCGTTTTCCCGCTTGCACAGCATGCAGTACGTGATGTAGAGTTCTCGGATCGTGGGAGCAAGATTTTGCTTCAAGGTTGAGGATTTAGAGGGAGTGGCAAAGATGGAACGAGCAGCGGCGCGGTTCGATCTGTCGAGAGAGATGAGCGCACAGAGAGCGGCCTTCTGTTGGAGGTTGAGTGTTTGCAGGCGTTGCGGCGTGCCGTTGCTGAGGATCGCGGAAGTGACGCGGGCGATATGGGCGATTGTTGCGCGAGGGGCTGTCGTGGATGTAAGGGTTACGAGGGAGGAGGCGAGGGTTTTAGGTCGAGAGGGTGAAGAAAGATTGAGGTTTTCTCCCAAGGGTGACTTGGACGGAGAGAAGAGATTGATAGTGTTGAGCTCGTTCAGATGTTTCTGCTTTGTTTCGGTCTCGACGAGGTCGATCGCGCGACGCATGATGTCGAAGGCTTTGCGGAGGTCGCCGGTTTGTGCGGCAACTTTCTTAGAGCAGAATTGTATGGCCGTGGGGTGGACGAAGGGTACGTAATCCGGCTGGCTGTCATCTGATGAGAGGTGTAGAGACTTGAGTTTCGCTGTGAGTACTGATGCTATCTGAGGCGCAGTATAGGGTAGGAATGGAAGGAGTTGAGGTTTGAGATTTCTAGCCTTCAAGCGTGGGAGAAAGCGGTCCGTAAGGTCAAGAGCATTGGCTATCCCAATCAGAACAAGGCGAGATGCGCGCTGTAGTGACCATTCGAACAGCGTATAGAGTATCTCCAGATCAAGTGATAATAGATGGTCGATCTCATCCAGAGTCACAACATAGACCTGGTTATGCGACTTCTTCTTCGGTACGAACAGTGCTCGGAGAGTTGATGTTTCGTCCTTGCCTTCGTTGACGGAGTCGCAAGCAAGATCCTCGATGAGCTTGATGTAGATGTCCTTCGAGCTTTTCACACTCATACAGTTGATGTATGCCATCTGCACATTCTCGGTCCCTCGGAATCCATTGCAGACCTCGCCAATGAGGGCACTCTTGCCGGTTCCTGGAGGCCCACTGACATACAAGCATCGCCCGCTGTTGGTCTCGATTCCTCTTCGAAGGAAGCTGTTCAACTCCTCTCTCTCCGTGTCGCGTCCGACAAGCCGCCCTGGTTCTGCGCTCCTCACAAATACCTGCCGTGCATCATTGTACAAGGTTGGTATACTACCTGGTGTTGAGGGTGTTCTAGGGACTCGAGACGCTGTACCATTTCCGGCAAGGATAACGCGATGTCGTGGAGTAACGGGTACTTTCTTCGATAAAGCATCCCGGTGTCGTGGGGTTTGTGGTGTCGCAAGTTGTACGTTTTCCTTATCTTCTGAATCTCGGTCAGCAGGGTTGGCAATTAGAAGACTTCTAGACCTACCATTGCTTGGTTCCAAGTCTCTGGTCTTGCCATTGGCCGCAGTGGGAGACAACGCAATTCGCCTTTTGCTGACCGCGCTTCTGGGCGATGAGGATGGATTGCGTGAAGACTTTGACGGTGTGAGGAAAGGATCATCCAGGTCGTCCAAGTCCATGCCATCGTCATTTTGACCATGGCTGGCTGCATCTTGCGCAGTGATTGGGTCGGCACCTTCATCGTTGAAGATATAGACTCTTGCTCTCCGCTTGACGCGAGAAGAGACGAATGAGGAGTCTGGGAAGAGTTGGGCGGTTAGCAAGGGATCATGGCAGTCAAGACGTTCTGTACTTGCCTTCTGATGGGTCGGTAGCTCTTGCTCTCTTTCCGAGTACGCTGGACGCCATCGTGGATCGAGTCTTGCTGCTTTGAAGGTGGGTGGCTCTTGCCATTTTACGGACGCGTGTTGGCGCGCCGAGTCAAGTGGCGCTACTCGAATAGAGTGTATTTTTCAATACCAGGGTCCAGTGCACAAATCTTGTGCAAATCTAAAGGCGGGTGATTAAGCGCGCATCGCATTAGGAGCAGAAGCTTCCTATACATCCTTCCCATCCTTTACCACCTCATCGTCTCAACGCAAGGCAGAGATACCCGCATGAGAGATTTGCTTGATTTTCTCGATTGACGCACTCGTCTGCTCTGATATGCTCAGTCATTTAATTCGATTTCGCCGCTTCCACCTTGTAAAGGTTGACACGTACTGTACAAAGCCTTTACTCTACAACTAAAAATGGCCGTAGCTTCCAGAAATTCTATTCAAGCCATGCATTTACTATCACAATTGAGTGTTTGAAGCGGTCCACGCAGTTCAGACTACATACCCTCCGATGGTATTTGTCATGGCCATGATCAGAAGATGAGCTTATTGTTGGCTCACAAATGCCAAGGTTGATCAAAGCGAGTGTTCCGTTATTTAACCAGTAGAGAGGAACGTTGCGCTTACAGTGAGCAATGAACCATCGAACGGGACGAGCAGGGCCGATAACTGCAGAGGCGTGTATGCTCTCGCTGATCGTTCTGAAGTCTCGTGTTGTCTTATCCGGGAGCAAACCTAGACCAGCAATGCTCTGGCAAAAAGGACTGGACATCCCGTGTTCCATAGTATCGGCAGCTAGGCCATGAAAAGTACCGCATCACGCTCGAATGAGAGTTCCTTCTCAGTGGCGCATGGGGATTGAAGGTAGGAAAGGCTTCGTTGTCGATACAGCCCCAGCAACACCGGTCAGGTTCTGTATTCTCAATGGTACACCAGTATCTATCGAGGCGTTTCTCTTGACTTGTCGAGTCGATCAAATTCTTTCCTCAAGGATGGTTCCTGCGTATCCTGCTAGTTCGCTACTTCGCTACTTCGCAATTGCATGTTGAATGAGCTCACTTCTACTACTATTAGCATCGTCCGCAACGTCCTTGGGTATCCCAGTATTCTCGTCGTGAATGCTCCGGAAAAGAAATATCCACCTTAACTCAGAGATGTCATTGAAGCTTTCGATAGCCGACGATCTCTTCCAGTCTCGAGTGTTTACGTCTTCAAGTGATACCATTGTCAACAATGCAACAGCAGCACTGAACCCAGATGATCCTCTAGACCCATCTCTTATACGCATCCCCGAATACGCTCCGCCCATTCTCCAATCCTTACACTCCACCTTCCCCTCCGTAAACCCCACACGAATGCAGTCCTTCTACAGTCCGCACCCTCCATCACCAACAGAGTACGCATCAGCCCTTCGAGGATGTCGTCGATGCCTTGCGAGTATTAGTGGGTCTCTAGAGTCAGGAAGGGAGGCGGTTAAAGGGGGCTTCGATCCGGGGTTTTCGGGGTTTTCGGGGGGTTGGCAGAAAGCTGTGTCTACACGGGGCTTTTGAGGTTGGTGAGATGACGACCGAGTAGCGACTGCAGCCTATGTTGATCAGCCAACAATAACACGACAAAAAATGACTATAATCTTCACCATTCTTTAGCAAACAGATGTTCTTGTGTATGCAGAGACCGTAGAATCAATTTTCCCTACTAAAATGTTTCCATCTCAAGAACTATCAATGCATGCTATCTCATGGCTAAATGGGACGAGCAAAGTACGAGTACAGCCAGGTACAGGGTATCTTGAAGACCGCCGCAAACGCCAACGCAAGCAACGAGCGCACCAACGCTTTTGCGAAAACAGGCTTGAAGCCACAACATCATAGTACAAGCTCATACCATCTCTGGCTGTCACCTCGTGGGTGGGCCTTGCATCATCTGCACTGCCCCCAATATCTGCGAAAGCATATTCCTCTGATCTTGCTGCTCCTTCTCCATCCGCTCGATCCTCGAAATCAGCATTTGGGCGTTTTGGACCCTCGGTGCTGCCTGTTGTGTAGCTGCTGCTGCTGCTATTTGCGCCCCGCCGTACCCCAAAGCCTGTGCAGGAAAGCCTCCCATGTGCCCCGTGAGCGGTTGCATCGTCCCTGGGTCTGAGTGATGTAGCTGTAAGGAAGCGCGATGTTGGGAGAGACCGGCTTGGACAGGGGATGGGAACATGGGGTTTTCTTCGTTGGTGGGCTGCGGAACGAATTCGAAGCTGGAGGATTGGCGGTTGAACGTGGGGGTGCGTTGGAGTCGAGTCGGAGCGGAATCGTGTCTTAATAGTTGCACATTGTTCTGTGGAAGAGACGCTAGCACCAGGGGTTGCTGGAATGTAGGATTGGTTGGATAGCCTGCCGAGTCTGATCCAGGGTCTAGAGCTTGTGGTACGTTGGGGTTCTGCAGTTGAGGGTCGAGGGATTGCTGTTCTATGGGCGGCCTACGTCTCCGTCGTTTGCTCTTGTTCGACGCGTCGTTCTCGTCTGGTACCCATTCCCATCGACCGTTAGGCGTCGGGCCCGGAATGAAGCCATTAGGGTCGCCGAATTGTTGGTCGTCCGGAACGCTCGAAGCCGCTTCAGCCATTTCCTTCTGCGCCTTGTATTTCTTACGTGCGTTGTATATATCTCTCGTCAGCACCTTGATGTCCGGCCATATCTTCCGCAGCTCCTCTAATGTTTCCGCTGGGCTGTTCCCGGCCTCCGTCATCTCATTGACCTTTTGGCTTTGTACTTCGGTCAACCTCCGCAGCGTAGGGTGGACGCTCAGATCCTCCGACGGGTCATGGTTGTGCTCCGCGTTCTCGGTCGACACCCTCCACACGCCGTCTTTCCGCACCACGGCCAGCATCCGAAACGGACAACCCAGCAGCCGACTATCACTTCTCTTCCGCTTCCTCTGCTCGGGCGTCAGGTTCCTTCGGTTCTCATAGACGCCCCCTCGATCACACTTCAGCCACAGCCGGTTGAAGCGCGACCGCGCAATGACAATGGCATAACCCTGGCGAGCGGCCCAGTTCTTGGCGTGCTCGAGGAGTTCTTCTCGGCTGTTGAATTGGCTGGGCGGCATGGGAGCCATTGAGTTGGCGGGAGGGGGGGAGTCGGCGGGGGAGATGGGCATCTGCTCTTCCTCTGGCGATCCAGGTCTCAGGACGCCGAACATGGCGTTGAGCTCGAGTCCGATTTCTTTGAGGGCGCGTGGAGCGGGGAGTATGAGGTTGGTTGTGATCTGCGGTAGGGATCCACTAGTGGGCTTTACGATTCTTGGCATTTGTACATTGGAAGTCTGAACAAGTACCATGGATCATTGAACTTCTCATGCCTCACGACTGGAAAGGCCTCGTTACCATGACTGCTGGACAGCATGTTCTTCATCAACTGCAGTTTCTCGACTATCCTTCTCTCATGCGCTGTTCTCGCTGATGTAAGTTCTTTGTCCTTCTTCCACCGCCGGGTCCAAATGCTGACCACGTCAAAGTGACTCCCGACCCACTTCCACTCAAGATGATCTTGCCAAACCGGCGTGTCATTACGATCATTCTCGGCGCCCTCGGCATCATCGCGTTTATATGCCTGCTTTTCGGCTCAAGTCCTTCGTCCTCCTCGCCTTCTCTTCGGGAGCCTACACACAGTGTCAAGGTTGACGACGATGTGCTAAAGGGAGGGGTGATCTCAAGTAAAATTGGGAATGAGACAGTGAAGTACATCTGTCGCGGACCGGTCAGCTAGTAGATGAGCTGCCTGGGATACACCTTGGCGATCCCGGCTGACCGCGGATAGAGCAGAACTTGGCCGCGCGGCATGGCTTCTCCTCCATACGACCATGGCCAAATTCCCAGATCAACCCACGCAGGATGAACAGACAGCTCTGTTCTCATATATCCATCTCTTCGCGCGCCTCTACCCTTGCGGCGAATGCGCCTCTCATTTCCGCACTATACTAACCAAGTTTCCACCCCAAGTATCTACCCGCTCGAGCGCCGCGGCGTGGGCTTGTCATGTGCATAACGAGGTCAATAAGAGCTTGAGGAAGGACTTGTTCGATTGCAGCAAGATTGGCGACTTCTATGACTGTGGGTGCGCTGATGAGGAAGGGGAGGGAAAAGCAGGGAAGGAGAAGAATGGGAATGAGTTGAAAGAGGCAGGCCACAGGGCCGACAAATTGGAAGGGGTGTGTGAAACTGTGGATTTATGCTCGGCATTGAGTAGCCTGGGCTGACTGAATGACTGGAAAGTAGACTCACGAGACACGGCAATCGAAAGCAACGGTCGGGTCGAGGATCGATCTGAGGTATGAGAGACTGGGGTAAGTCATCTCGAGAGAAGCTCATGACATCTTGTCTCATGTAGGATTATGCTGACTGAATTCCCAAAGAGAAACCGCGGGAGGTTGAGATTATCACTTTCAGGCTGGATGCTGAAAAATGAGTGAGATATTCGAAATTTGCACTGGCTGAATATTGCGTATACCCTAGCATATATGGTGTCAAAGGGGGTATGAGTCTTGTCACACAATTTATCTTGTCCGTAGAATTAAACAACATGAAGGGATTGGATACCATACGCTGGCACAGTACTAAGCTAAATCCTCGCCCTTCTTCCAAGAGACCAGCAAAGCCGCTTGTCGGCAACAAGAACAAGAAAACGAAAGTACTCAACAATGTCGAGTCGATCGATAGAAAGTCTACCTCAGTCGGCGACTCAAACCTATCTTCTTCTGTCTTCTTGCGCGATCCCAAACTATTAACGAAGATAGAAGCAACGACTTTCATCGAGAATTCGTCGATGCATTCATCTCTTATATGGTAGTAATCATGGAGTGTGTACTGATAGATCTGCTACGAAATACATCTACGAGAAAGGCTTAGAAACAAAAGTATTCTCAGTTCAGGAAGTATACTCAACCTTAGAGAACGGCTTTTTCAAGTGATGGTCGCATCGCAAGAGAACTGATTAAAGACTCCATAAGTATTGCCACTTTTATAATCGAATTGCCAACAACGATGGAGACTGTAGAATCAGAATTGGGTTGCAACATGGCTCTAGCGACGACAAAGAGAAGCACCCAGAAATGCTCTACTCTACTACTTTATAGATGAACCAGGCGCAAGGTACAAGTAGCGACAATTGGGTAACTGTACTCTCGAACAACGTGTCAACAAAATGATGATTGGCTGAATGACCAGTGATGGCCAATTACCAGAGCGGCAAAGAGTCAAAGAGTACAAGTGGTTTGTAGTGAAGCAGCTGGAGAATTTTGAAGAGACGATGTTGGACAGAAACCCTCGATAGCCCTGAGGAAACCCTAAGTCTGCTTCCTCGTGCTGATGTCCGAATTCATTTTGTGAAATATATATGATACTACGAGTACATGATCAGCTGAGCACAACACCTTTGGTGGGGGCAAGACAGCGGAGGCAAAGTCTAGTATCACATCCTACCTAAACACCTAAAGGCACACTACTGCCATCGATATTGTCATGAAGTCTTCTGGACTTATCTGCGGAACGAACTAGCAGGCGGAAGACTGCAATATGTATGATGTCTCTAAAACTGTTGCTGCGCGACACCCACCAGCGAGCCCTCGCCGTGGTGGGAGATTCACATGCTTTGGTATTCCGTCAGAGCACCACCTACCCTACAGCTGCCGATGGTCAATTCGGTGGACCAAATGACAAAGCTTCGACTCCGAAGTGCATGGTAGAGTTCTCTGCACTTGGTGATGTTGACTTCGCTGGTTTCCGCGAGCTCTATACGTCTACTGTGCATGGGACTTTGGGCCTAGTCAACATCCGAAGCGATGTCTTTCTTTGCATTATCAGTGGAGCGACTCGAGTAGCTACAGTACGGCCGGGAGAGACCGTCCAGAAGATTCTTTCTGTCGACTTTTGTCCGTAGGCTCACCTGACGATAAGCGCGGAGACAAGCACTGAACTCTTCTAGATTGTCTGAACAGAGGCGACTTTGACCATTTGCTGCATGAAAAGATAAGCTCTTATCCTACAGACAATGTGGTTCCCAATGGCTACGACTACGGTCATGGCACAGACTCGGATGAGACGCAGTTCACCTATCCTTGCCTCGAGCTCCAGAGAATCCTGAGCAGCGGTACCTTTTACTACAGCGTGGAATTTGATCTTACCAACCGACTACAGGATAGGTAGGTGCGATGTGGATCAGGGAAAATTGTCCGCTGACTACCAGCCAGACTGTCGGAAGACTCAGCCTTCGATATCGACAGCCTAGATCAAGAGTTTCTATGGAATTCGTACATGATAGATCCCCTGATTGACTTCCGCTCTCGATTGTCACCTCAAGAGAGAAAAGCCTTAGATGTATCTCATATTCTCACTTCAGCTATCAGAGGCTTTGTCTCGAGTCTTACCATTTCTGCTTCTATTTCGCCAGTCAAGGCAAATGAAACCAACTACCCTTCATCCTTGACAGTGATATCACGTCTGTCTTGCCGTCGTGCTGGGACTAGGTTCAATTCCCGAGGAATTGATGATGATGGCTTTGTGGCAAATTTTGTGGAAACCGAGACCATATTGTGGCATCCGTCAGGGCTATGCTTCTCATATGCTCAATTGCGAGGCTCTGTACCCATCTTTTGGGAACAGGCCCCAGGTCTACTTCCAGGCCAGCAGAAAATCCAGGTGACTAGGTCAGCCGAAGGTACCCAGCCGGCTTTTGACCTTCATTTCGAACATCTGGCGCTAGCATACGGTGCAGTTCACATAGTCAATCTTTTGAGCGAGTCAAAGCCTGGGGAAGCGGAGTTGACATCCAGGTATCAGTATCATGTCCGCCACAGTCCTTTGAACCAGGCCGTCGAACTAGGTGGGGCTTCGAATTCGCAGGTTCTGCAAGCGTCAGAATTCGACTTCCATGCGGAGACCAAAGGGCCCGGAGGATACGAGGCTGCTAGCATGATCAAACGCCTGATTCATGACCGAGGGGAGAACTTCGCATACTTCCTTTGTGAGGATATGGACAGACTTGGAGCAGGGAGTGGCTCGGAGGAAGAGGTCCTGCGCAGAGGAGCTACCGTGTTTCTCCAACAGGAAGGTGTTTTCCGAACGAACTGCCTAGACTGCCTCGACAGAACCAATCTCATACAGACGATTATCAGCCAGATGGCAATTGAAGCCTTTTTGAGCCATCGGAGCGAGCGAGCCGCCGCAGATTTCTGGATGAGGCATTCAAACATATGGGCTGACAACGGAGACGTAAGACACCCACAAGAAGAGATTGGGTGCGCCACTGACCCATTGGTAGGCACTTTCCAAGATCTACGCTGGCACTGGTGCCCTAAAGTCATCTTTTACCCGGCATGGAAAGATGTCTCTTGCCGGAGCATTTGCCGACGCTCGCAAGAGCGCTACTCGAATGTACATTAACAATTTTGCTGATAAAGGGCGGCAGAATACCATTGATATGCTTTTAGTATGTAACCCCCTTTACAGTGCCCAGCCAACTTCCATCGTGAAAGCATGATCCCATTCAGTTTATGTTTGTCCCTCTCTTAAATGGAATGCTCCTATTCAAATCTGTCGCTACCTAGCCTGGCGTCTTGGTATACTTTATGGTTTGTCCTGACTTTGTAGGGCCGACTCGTCGACCAAGCTCCTGTGCATCTATACGATCCCATCAACGACTACGTCAACGCTGAGCTCAAAAGAAGGTATATCTGAGATGTCAGAAGTCCACGGTGGGACTAATTTTGTCCAGGGCTGATGAGTACTCGACGAACGAAGAGATTCAGATATGGGTCGGCACATTCAATCTGAACGGGCGCAGCAACGGCGTCAAGGAAGACTTGTCTGCCTGGCTCTGTCCGCAGCTGAACCGTTTGCAGCAACACCCTGACCTCATGGCCGTGGGCTTCCAAGAGATTGTGGAACTTAGTCCACAGCAGATCATGTCTACCGACCCGATTCGACGTCAAGCATGGGAAGAGGCCGTTAGAAGAACACTCAATGATAACGCGAAGAAACATTCATCCGAGGAATACATCTTGCTGCGCAGCGGTCAGCTCGTGGGGGCTGCGTTAGTGATATTTGTCAAGTCCAGTGCATTGAAGAACATTAAGAATGTTGAAGGAAGTGTCAAGAAGACCGGCATGTCGGGAATTGCAGGCAATAAAGGAGCTGTGGCTATTCGTATGGACTACGCAAATACTCGAATATGCTTCGTGACTGCACATCTCGCGGCAGGCTTCGCTAATTACGAAGAACGAAACCGGGATTTCCGAACCATCAGCCATGGGCTCCGCTTCCAACGAAATCGATCGATCGAGGATCATGATACGATCATCTGGCTTGGGGACTTCAACTACAGGATAGGTCTTAGCGATGACAAAGCACGCCGCCTGATCCAGGCTGGAGATCTCGAAACTCTGTACTCGAACGATCAACTGAATCTGCAAATGGTCGCCGGCCGAACGTTCCCTCATTACTCTGAAGCGCGCATCACTTTCATGCCAACATACAAATACAACAATGGAACAGACGAATACGATACCTCGGAAAAAGCGCGGATACCAGCGTGGTGTGATCGAGTGCTTAGAAAGGGTTCAAACCTGCGGCAAATCAACTACACCACGGCACCACTTCGCTTTTCAGATCATCGACCAGTGTACGCAACTTTCCAATGCACAGTCAGCAAGGTCGATGAAGCAGTGAGGAAGAGCTTGAGCCAAGAGATATACTCCAAAAGAAGATCCGAAGTCGGAAGTACCACTGTGTTGTCGAGGGATGACAGCATCGACGAAGATTTACTTGGCTACGACTCCATAGCCCCTGGATTCCCGCCTGCAAGCTCGGATCGTCGACGGTGGTGGCTGGATAATGGTATGGGTCCTAGCCTAGGAAGAGATGATTGCAGATATCTGACGCTCGAGTACAGGTCTTCCAGCACGATCTACCATCCAACAACCCAGCAAAGACTCCCTGCTGAATAACCAACGACCCTCCAACCCCTTCACCCCCAGTCCAGAACCAGATTGGGTGACCGTCTCAAGACCCTCCTCAACCATAACCTCCCACAAGCTCCCACCACCACTCAAACCAACACTATCTCCAGCAAGCACCTTCCCGAGAGGTCAACGGACCCCAAGGGACGTACCGAACCCTCCGTCACCAAGCACGGCATCCATAGCTTCATCCACCTCCTCGACCATCTCCCGCAAACCGGCGCCTCCCGTTCCCAAGAAACCCGCCGTGCTCTCGAGATCGAGCAATGATCCGAGCTCACCCACCGAGACCCCTCACAAGACGTTCAACACGCCGTCCTCAACCGCATCATCTCCTCGCAAACCTCAGTCTCCTGGGCAGACGGGTAAGGGCTTGGCTTCTTCTCCTCCGCCTCGTAAGGCTAGTGGCTTCTCAACAAGCACACCTCACGCTAAGATGTCTTCACGACAAGTAAGCAACAGCGCGCACACACCGCCGGCGGAGTACGATGGGCCGCCTCTGCCTTCAAGAACGGGAGGCGGTGGTAGGAGTCAATCTGTGGGGCTGATGGATGAGGATGATGGTGGAGCGGTCGGAATACCATCCTTGCAGCCGTTGCAGCCTTTGCAGCGGCAGAGAAAGGGATGAGTCTGGTTGGCTGGATAGAGATATTGAGCGCTATTCATCTCGAGACAGCTTCGTAGTATGCATATCTATGGGATTATTAGGCCTGCACCCAGAGAGATACCAGGGAAGTAGATCAAGAAACCCACTTTTATGCCCATCGACACCACCACAGGCCTGAGAGTAGATCGTAGCACTATCCAACATCATTGACCCTTGCACGTCTCTGGCATTCACCCTCTCAAGGTCGGCTTCCGCGCCCAATTCCCCTCCCATCTAGATCTCTCGAAATAAGAAGCCGTAATCCTTCTAATTCCACCCTTTACCCCTCCCACCGGACATACTCCCTCCTCCTCCGCCCCTCCTCCACAATCACCACCCTCTCCCTCACACTCCGCTGACTCCCCCTCGGATTCCCTCCCCACACATCCCCACCACCACCTCCGCCACCACCACCACCCCCATCCCCGCCCACCAACCCCACATTCCCCGCACTCCTCCTCCCCGGCCCCGTACTCAACCTCCTCCCCCCACCCACACTCAAGCTACTGCTCCTATGCCCCCCTCCCACACCCGGGCGTTCCCTCTCCACCAAACTCCCATCCTTGCCATTCACAACGCTCACCCCGCTTTCCCTCCGCCGGTGCCCTACTTTCGAGACCATATTCGCTATTGGAATGTTTTCTTTGTCTTTGGAGGCGGGGGAGGTGGGTGGTGGGGGGGCCTCGATGCGCGCGTGGGAGGGGGTGACGAGGCTGCCGTTGCTGAGGGCGGGGATGGGGGCGGAGCCGTAGGTGTAGTCGCTGCCGCGGCGGAGCGGGGGGAGGCGGGATAAGGAGGTGTGGGGGGAGCGGGAGGTGGTGGTTGCTGAGGGGCGAGGGCGGTCGTAGGAGGGGC
>JAABUQ010002639.1_pt1 | contig 34933 bp, 37 predicted proteins | sample 5560001 | NCBI WGS metagenome assembly JAABUQ01 (sample SAMN10711888, study PRJNA513371) | rock metagenome | isolation source: Antarctica rocks | place: Antarctica: Victoria Land, Finger Mt nord | collected 2015-12-18
GCCGCCCCCCCCCCCCCCCCCCCCCGCCGCCCCCCCCCCCCCGCCCCCCCGCACTCTTGTTCGCTTCCTTGCTGGCCGTGGAGCCGGTCTTTTGGATCTTCTCGGAGACTTGGTTGCCGAAATCCCTGGAAGGTGTGTTAGAGGTGGGGTTTTGGGGGTGGTGGGAGGTGGGAGGTGGGGAGGGGGGAGGAAGGAAGGAATGGGGGTGAGAGTTGAGGAAGGGCAGGAGGAGATTGGGAAGAGAGTGGGGGGGAGAGGGGATGGGGAGGGAGAGGGGAGCGGGTATTACTTGATGGACTGCATGTTGAGAGTTTTAGGCTTGGAGATATGGAAGAGGATGTTGCTGACTTGATTATTGTAGAGAGTGGGGGGAGCAGTAATACTTATGTCCACAGTAGAGGGAAGCGTCTGTTTATGAATGCAGCGCTTGTTGACAGGAAAGGCATGTGACATATGACGTCATAAGTGCCAAGCATTCCGCTTCAAGGGTCCTGGCCCAGCCCTTAGGTGGGATAATTGAAGGTAAAAAAGGTGCATGTGGCTTTTGAATGTTGAGTAGTCGGTATGTCTCATCCGCACCAGGAGCCTGTGTCCGTACATCTCTTCAGTTTTGAGGACACCTTAGATTTGCGTTCTCAATTCGACCTCTGTTCCGGTGTAGAAATCTATGAGGAAGAAGGCTATACATTCACATACTACTCAAAATCTCAACACACCAACGCACCAAAAACCCGCTGCTTTCTCGTATGCCCCGAAAGCAAAACGTTGCCAGAAGGCTTTCAACCTCCTCCGATTCCCAAGACCTACCCATCCAATCACTGACTAAGACCGTCTCGTTCCTTCGATGGCTTCGCTCGATGGTTTGTACGACCACGGGCACACTTAGACTGCCTTGTAGGTTGCGCCTGTCTGCAAAGTGGCTGATCTGACCCGCATCGCATCTCTTCACAGAAAATGAAGCAGACGGTAAGTCGAATTTTGGGCGAAGATACCATACCGATGCGCCATTGATCTCACCTAGATCTATTGGGACTCAACCCTCGTTTGGTCCCAATTTTGAAGATGGGGCATCTTGTCAGAGGCAGAGCAGGAGACTCTTGAGCTAGCATTAATGACTCGGGAGCGGTAAGACCTTCCATCGAAGAACCGAAGGCCTCGTGAGAATATCTTTATTGGACGTTATATATTCTCGCCAGGCGTTGCAATTGCTCACGAATCCAGTTCACTTGGCCTTTCCTAAGAAACCTCGCCACTTGTAGCGTTTCTTTAAGCGGTGTAATCGTGTACCAGCCACCAAATGCAGCAGCATTTTGTGGATGAGCTTTTGGCAGCGCCCGTCCTTCGGCGCAGGGATATTTGTCCTTCGCTGCGAACATGGGAGTCAGTGCCATCCGATCGCCGAAGCAAAAGGGTATGCTTGCACAGACATCGTCCGCGAGGGTCTGCATGGTGGCCAATGTTTTCTGATCGTCTCCATGGCGAGCTAGGATGGCAAGTACGCGCAGCCGAGTCCAGCGCCAATCGTTCCATAGGATGGCAACCATGATGTCGGGATAGATGTCGCAAGCGTCGCCATAAATACCGGCGTCTTGAACGCTTTGAGGTACGGCTTCTACTGGCACGCTGACGGGGAACCAATCTCTAGGAATGACATCGGTCCAGCGTTCAAGCCCACGGTTGACCGCCTTGGCCTGGACGAGCAAATCAGCGACGGATATTGACGGGTCTTCAATCTTCGAAGCAGTGATCGCTGCTTCGAAAGCCAATACATTCGCCACTTCTACAGACATCCAGTCGAGAAGCGTCGCCGGATTTTGAGGCATGTCATTATCATCTTGCCAGACTTCCCACCTCGTATCGATCGGACAACCGAAATGAATGGCTCGAAAGACCTGTATACATCAGCCTTTGAAGCAACTGAGTGCTGTTTAATCTGGCTCACAATGTTGCTTCGGACTGCTTGCTGCAATTTTTTGGATAATTCGCCGCTGCCGTGAGTCCCTTTCCGTTGATCGATCATTGCAGCAGCGCCCAAGAAGTGTCGTACGGGCGAAACCTTGGCTTGAAAAGCATGAACAGAAGCCTACTCTATATTAGCTACGACTAGTATCTAGCGGGAAGGCTCCAAAAACATCAGCGAGATGAGGTGCAAAGGCTGCCTCACCTCGTAAAACCCAAGAAGAAGCACAGCCATCAATGTCTCGTCTGAGCAGCATTCGTTCGGATCCTGCAAGGCTAGCCTCATGGCTGATACTGCTTTTCCATAGGCCGACTGCATTTGCCGAGTTTCCTGTCTAACCCCACGTTCCCAGGCACCAAAGATGAAATGCGATATTGCAGCTAGAGAAAGTGAAAGAGGTGTTCCAGGTCTGAGGTCTGCAAAGAAAAGCGGTAGGATCTCGGTGACACCCCGATCAGTCTGCGGGTCACGAGGAAATAGCACCCAGGACGAAATAAAGAAGCAGAGTGCCTGGGACTGTTCGTCATCTATGGGAGATGGCGGTATCTTCACTTTCTGCCGCCTCTCCACTGTGGCTTTCACCACATCGTTCTGGCTCCGGAGGACCAGGTCCAGTCCATCTCGATAGCCGGTGCAGACTCGTTTGCCCTTTTTGCATCTGCCACAAGCGGGGCGAGCTTCATCGCACTGTAATTTCGTTGGCTCCAGTACGAGTTGTTGTATCTGGCGGAGCCCTTACCTTTACGTGGCGCTGTTTGCAAGGCTGACAGGCTCCACTGGGTTTGCCGGTGTGTGGCATAATCCAATCTTAGCCTGGCGAATGTCGTTAAGGGTTCAAACGGAAATCTTTGCAAGTTTTCTGCCAGCAAGCATTTTATGGCAATAGCGATGTTGAGGAGTTCATCCCATGTTTCTGCAGGATCAGCAATGACAGCATGACAGTTGGCGCACCAGTAGGATCAGGCAGCCATATTGCAGAAAGGGCTGTTTCATCATTTGGACCGGCCATGCCACACCATTATATACAACCAAGAGTTCGGATTCCCTGCTGAACAGTCATGAAGTGAAGTACAAGTACAAACTTAGAGTATATTTAGAAGTTTCTGGACCAAAGAAGCAGCAGGTCTTGGCGCCTCGCTGTGATTGGACGAGGAGGCATAGCTTGAGAGCAAACAAAGTCCAGCTCGTCTTCTTCAGTCGTCAGCCTCTTCGTGGACTGACCGCGTCAACCAAGCCGCAGCAAGGCTACAGCGTCTTGTCGATCTCTTAGAGATTCAATCTCAAAGATCAGCATGGATTGACCATGTGTGTCCCATCTTGGGTTACTCATTGACCTCGTTTATGTGTACCTATCTGCCGCCTTCTGACACGCTGTTGTATAGCTTCTATCTTGCACGACCACCGATTCTTTGTATCTATCACTACTCCTTCTTCCACATAACATAAGTGCTCTCAGTGTTCTCGCGAATCGTCTTCGCAGTTTTACTTGCACACCCGAACAGCAATGCAGCTCCCAACCGAGCATCCCCAGAGGATCAAGAACGTGATCCACGGCCTCCAGGGCTTCGTCATCTTCGTCGCCTGGACCCTCACCATAGCCGTCTTTATCAAATCTGGCAACACTGATGGCCGGACGAAGTACTTCTTCGCTCTTGTACGCTCCTCTTCCCTCCCGTTCCTTCCCTGTCCTTGGTCTTCGCCATGACACCGTCGAATGGTCAGGCTGATTGACATTGTCATCATAGTGCTTCTTCACCATACCCTTCCTTATCTACCTCGCGGCTGTGCCGGTCTTCAATCGTACCAAAAGATTCGCCAATCCCTACGCCTTCGCCGCCATAGACATTCTTTTTACGATTCTGTGGCTTGCGGCCTTTTCAGCCGTAGCGGCCTGGACGAACGCTGGTAAAGATGGCGGGTGTACAAAATTCAAATTCGGAAGCCCTGGAAAGTGCAACCTCAGTGAGGTGACTGTTGGGCTGGGGGTTGCGGTCTGGTACGGACCAATCACTAGTAACTTTTGAATGACCTAGTTTGCTGACAGCAATGGGACCGCAGTCTTCTTTTCGTTCTCACCTCCGCGATCTCCGTATACGCACTACTCTATTACCGTCGCAACGGTAGCATGCCAGGCGCAACGCCCTCCAACCGCCCCATTGAAGACCAGACCAAACATGCCTTTTCCCCGAACCCGCATGAACATGACGAATTCAATACCTCGGATCCTGAACTCGGCGGTACAGCGCATGGTTACCAAAACCCGCACGCCGCAGCCGTAGATGACGAGGATGACTACGAAGTTCTACATCCACAGCCTGCAGACGAAGGCGTGGAAGCCTGGGGACAACGACACGGAAATGGTGAGCTGGACGGGGAGGACACGAGCTATCATGGCGCGAATACGGGGTACGGTCAGCGGCCACCACACCAGGACCCCTTCCGCAATCCCTCGCCATATAGAGACCCGAGTCCCGCGCCCAGCTATCACCAGGGAGGAAGCTATGAGCATCCGTCAGCATTGCAGGCTGGTGGAGGAGCGGGTGACCCATTCAGGGACGATCTGGGCCTGAGTCATGCGCAAGGCGGGTACAGTGGGCCTGGAGGAAGGGTCAACATACCAGACGTCAACGACTTCAGACCGCGATGACATGGTGCGAGGGCATAGAAGTGGAGTGAGTGAAGAGATATTGATTGAAACCAAAATCGACCTAGTGATTTAGCGACGGCGTAGGATTGGTATCTAGGACTTGTACAACGGTCTTCAAATTCAACGTTTGGATTCAACGCATAACGGACAAACGTTGATGAGTATCTTCTCTACCGTTTTAATATGCAGTTGCAGGTCTCCTGAGGCCCCGTTTCGTTGCACAGCACCTTAAACCCAATTCTTTTGTCATACTCATTCCTACATAAGTCACGGGAAAATTCACGCTAATGACGCAAGAGCGCGCTTTCCGGGGCTACCTGACCTGGCAGCATGCTCAACTTGTAAAACTAAACTCACAAAGGCCAAACCGAAAAACGTGGAATGCGAAATGACTACCAGAACTCTGTCCTACCCAACTTGTGATATTGAGAAGCGTAGCGCTAGGTTAGATGTTCTCTACAATGGACAGCTAATATTGCTGTGAGCTGCTCTGTATTAGGCATAATAGGAGGTTAATGAGGTGGCACATCGTCACTTATGGATTTAAGACGTCGCTCGCGCGCCACCTGGTTGCCAAGAGGACGTCGAGAGCTTTCAAGGCTATGTTCCTGGCGGATATCATCCCGTTCATCTAGGTGACAAGCTCGCGAACGGGCGCTACAGAATCGTTCAGAAATTGGGCTACGGAGCATATTCGACTGTATGACTTGCCAGGGACCAGCTTGAGAAGAAATACGTAGCCGTGAAGATCGCCATTGCGTGCTTGGAGTCAACCCAGGAAACTTCCATACACCGTCATTTGAGAGACACCAACCACAAGACACTAGCTGGCAAGCGGCAGAACCTCCTCTCGTCTTTACTGGATGAATTCCAATTAGATGAGCCCAATGGCCGGCACACATGCCTCGTCAACGAACCCGCTAGTTGTACCATTGCAGACTCGAAGGAGGCGATGGTCGTGCCTTGGGACCAGGAGTACCAGAGTATTCCATTCAACCTGCGTTTACGTGCAATCCCAGCGACGAATTGACGGATCCGACTATCTTGATATGCGATCTTGGTGAGGCCTTCATGGCCGATGAAGGACCATGCCACCAGCTACATACACCTCTTCTATTGTGCGCACCCGAAATGATATTCGCCAACGCCCGTGTCGGTAAACCTGCCGATATCTGGACCCTGGCATGCACCATTCACGACATCATGGGAGAGCGTCCACTTTTCGAGGGTTTTTGGGTCGATCGCGACGATGTGGCTGCAGAGATGGTCAGTGCCCTCGGGCGACCCCCAGCATCATGGTGGAACGGCTGGCAGCATAGGGATGACTTCTTCCTCAAGGACGGCACTTGAAATGTCAATCCCAAGCGGTGGCATGACTCCAAATCTCTATCATTGGGGGCAAGGGTTAAGCTAAATGGCAGGGTGAACGATTCTGACTTCAGCTCTGAAGAACGAGTTGCTTGGATCGAGCTCGTGAGAGAGATGCTGATCTACGAAAATGAGAAGCGAATGACGATACGAGAAGCACTGGACTCAACTTGGGTGAAGCAGTACGGCCTTTTTAGTCGTAAACCCGAATGAAGCTATGCGGAGCTGACTGGACTCAACATCGAACTTCGACTACATCAACACCAGCTGCGACCAATTTATCAGGGAACAACAGCTTGTCAAAGATAATAGAGTTGCATTCAAGAGAGCTTGCGCCGACCTCATGGCCCGCTCACTCCTGGCAGGTGGCGGTCATCTAATGCGGGTGAGAGTATCAAGAGATTCGATAGCAACCCTTGGAATAACAGTGGAAAGGGTAACTGAATAGACATATTCTATTACATAACCTGCAACTCCCGATTACAACTCTAATAATACCCACTAAGCCCTCCTCGCTCACCTCATTTCTATCATGCATTGGCTTAAAGGCACTTGCAATCTCTCCTATCCGAAGATTCATGCTCCCCTCACAAGCAATCCCGTATTCCTCGCTCATGCGTCTACCACTAACAATATTCGGGCATGAGGACGCTTGACGTCGCTCCATGTACACACCCCAGCTCCCCGGCTCGTTCTCTATAGTTTTGTTAGTATCGCCCATAATATTACGCCAAGCATTTTAGGGCTGAGTGTGCTTATCTTACTTCTCGTCAAGCCTTTCAGCCAGTTCGAAGCAAATTTACTTTGATATCCTTTACTCTCAGTAATCACTCTATCACTATCCGCATCTTACAAGTCTTTCGACACAGTTCGGGTTGACTTATGAAGGCATACATAGATTCCAAGCACGGCAGATCGCTTGCGTCTGAAGTTTCACATATAGCAATCCGCCTTCGAGGTTGCGGAGCCTCTCTACTGTTGTCCTTGTATAGCCGATTCTGATCCAGTTTCCCAAACGATTCGTGATTTTCGTTGGAGAGAAACGCAAAGTGCTCGTAGAAGGTCCTTTGGCTCAAAGAATCATCACTATGGCATCCAATCAGATATCTCACGATGAATATGACGATGGTTCTCAAATGCCGGTCACTAGTCGATGGACCTCACGTCTAGAATTAGGCCCCTACGAACGGATAATCCCCGACTGCGAAGAGCTTCAGCACAGATTTTTGAAGCTTGCAGACTATGAGGGCAACTATGAACTCTGGCAACACCCCATTCCAAAGGACGCAAGCGTGGAAACATTGTCGGAGCAGCATCGAATTCTACAGGAGTATTGGAGACTATCTCCGGAATCCCACTCTTTCAAGGAGCTATTCATCAATGTAATCTTAAAGCAGGAGAAGCTAAAAGTCTCATCCGGTATGTGCTTGGGTCTGGGTAGCTTGACCGCTGATTGGGGAGGGAAATCCCATGGGAAAGGAATGGAGAATCGCTCCCTATGTCAGCTAGTTGCTTTCGAGGCTTGTATTGAACTTCTCCGTGAATACTTGACTGTTGAATCATCCAAACGGACTCTAATACTTGCAGAAACCAAGCACGCGATAGGCGACATTTACTTTCAAGACCCGGCCTTCAATGCGCTCGACAGAGCTTTCCTGCTATCAAGAGGCTACATGATTCTACACACACCAGAATCCGAGACCCATGTGACCGAGAGCACTTTTGTGTTCACCCCTGGGACCGAGTGGGACGTGTGCCTGTCTCCGATCAATACTCCATCTCCTCCAGTCTTATACATCACCAGGGATATGACCCGTCAGACCTCGTTCAAATACCAATCCAAGAAGCCCAATGGCGATATGTAAGCTCAAACTTCCTCTTCGTTGCTCTCACTAATGCGAAGTCATCAAGGTTCCCGCCGGGAGAGGGAGACATGATCCCGAGCTACCATCCCCTGGAACGACAGCTTGTTCGATCTTTTATGAGCAAGCGACTGATAGCAAATTTGAATTCGACACATTCGGATTTAGATCGCTGGTTTTCCGCCGACTGCATACACTATAGGTCTGACTCTGGAGAGGGCATTGAGCCCGTGGTATTCGAATACACAGATGAGGAGCTGTATGATAGTGAGCGGGCAGATGATTGTTGGGCCGCAAAAGGCTGTAAGTGGCCTTCAACTACCAACCTTATCGAATCGATCATACTGACCATCGAGGAGATCCGAACTCAGGTCGATACCCCTAAGTGTGAACGAGGTTTCAGGTACCGACGCCAGTTGATGATAGAGAAGTTGTCTGCAATTGGTTCAGGGCTCGGTCTGTGTTTCGGTTGCTGCTGTGGAGTTGCGAAGAGTAAAAAGACCTGCTGCATCCAGGTCCAGCTACCGCCGGCGAGAATTGGTGTAGCTAGTGTTGGTAATAGTCAATTAACGACTACATATTGGGCATCGGTTACATGCGTATGAAGAATTAATATGCATCTAATCTTCGTCGTCCGGGTACACACGCAGAACTTGGACAGCACACAGCATGGTGATGGATGGAGCGCACTAAGCTGTTGGAAGGCTGATTCACGTTTTACGCGAGGGGACCCAATGGTTCCGGGAACATACTCACGCTAATGACCAAGATCAATGCATAAAACTCCTTGCTCGCCTGTAAGACTGATTTGGTTCTCAGTCTCTCCAAGCTACAAAATGGGTCCTGGTTGGGACAACGTGCCGATAACGGCAAGCTGATAGCTTGAAGTTCTAGAGCTTGTTCTGTTGTACGCTCGATTGACAAGAATAATCGGATACTTGTGGACATACGATGAGCTGAATGACGTTCAGGTCCACCTTCTCCAAATGAATTTTCTAATCCATGGAGATGCCTGGGATGCCAGGCACTCAGCAGCGAATGTCCAGATTGTCTCACACTTATAAATTGATACAGCGGCCTTCGATGCTGCCACAAGACAAAGCAAGAGGCAAATCCTCTACTTGGATCGGTATGCATGCATGGCGAAACAATGAAAGGGACTTGCGAGCCTACGGTTGATGACGATACTGCAACACCCCTCTACGATCCATCAAGATTATTGCGCTTGGTGGCGAATTCCTCGTGCTCGAAAGTTTCGGGTAAACTCGCTCGTTCGTCGGTGCCGCAGCATCGTTGTCTCAGCTCGGCGATTTCAGTACGCTTTTGAGGCATGTCAGGCACCTTGGCACCTCCGTTAGGGCCGTGGGAACCTGGTGCCGGGTCGATGATCTTTTTGCGCTTCTTGGGGAGGCCAGAGATCTTGGAATCTACTATGTTTCGTAGGACGTCACCCCAGGGGCCGCTATCTCTGTAAATCTCAATTGGCGTGATCGGTTTGCCAAAGGTCTGGGTATAATAGGAAATTCGGGAGTCACCCTTATGGTTAAGTGTTCAGAAGGAAATTGTGAAGAGTAGTACTGACAATGCTGCTGCAGCTTGGTGCAAGCAGGGGGCCTTGGATGCTTAGGGTAGGAAAGGGGAGAATGACTTGCTAATTCATTAGCGCACAAAATGTTCTCTATACCTCCCTCTTCCCATCTGCGTGACGATAATTCAGAGTCCCTGAACTGTAAATGGCTGCACGAAGATCGATAGCGGCACCTGTCGGGGCTATGTCTACTACACGAACGATATGCCAATGAGCACGCAGCATGCTTGCGTGCTAAATTTCTCTGGGTTTATATTAGCACGCATCATTCAGTAGGGAGGCAAGCCTGATATGGGGAATGCAAATGTGAACATCAATGGGTGGGTAATAGATCCGAATATTGCTCAGGACAACGATCCCGCTGTCTACCAGATCGGGTTGGGAGCCTACGTTGATAAGAACAAGGAGTTCAACAACGCGGAGCTTCGACAACCTCGGCGAATGTGGTCATAGTCTCAGGGAGCAGGCATCATGGTGAGATCGTAAGACGTAGCTTGTCAGCGATGGCGCTGGCGTTTGTTTGAGAGCATTGGATCGAGCACTTGCATTGATCGCATCTTGCGTTGGCGCTGAAATACCCCTATCTCCTATATCTGGTCCTGCATTGCATTATTATCGGGACTGGCAAATTAGAGAGGGGAGAGAGAGCAAGGAGGGGAGACCAAGTTCTTTTTGAGTGATAAGTAGCCGTGCGGCGCTAATTTGCACGAATCACACGACCGAAGTTTCTGGTTGGGCGGCACGTTGCGCGCCAAGCCCTCGGTTAGCACTTGATTACATCCTTGGAATGGGTCCCTCGCTCCTTCTCGTCTCGTTGCAACTATTTACGGCGATGACATCTAGTCCATATCACGGGCATTGTTACGGGCCGTTATCATGATCCCAATAGCAGATCTGACAGCGGCGCTCGCCAGCGTCTGGCTGACTTACTTGATCTCTCTGGCCGTTCATCGCCTGTACTTTAGTCCTCTGGCAAAGTTTCCTGGTCCCAAGTTGGCAGCCCTGACATTATGGTATGAATTCTACTATGACGTAATCGAGAGAGGCAGATATACTTGGAAAATTGCAGAATTGCATAAACATTACGGTAGATGTCAAAAGCTATCAGTTGTACAAATTTCTAATTCATCAGGTCCCATCATACGAATCAGGTAATGCATTGTGTGCTAGCGCTGGTACTTGATTTAACATCAACAGCCCTTATGAACTACACATAAACGACCCAGAGTAAGCCCAACCCAGCCCAGCACAGCTACTCTGACAATGCTGATGCTCCCCAGCTACTACGACCAACTGTATGTAGGCAGCTCTGTCCGCCGAACGAACAAGTATCATTGGGCTGTAAGGGGATTTGGTCCCACGGTGGCAAGCTTCTCAACCGTGAGCCACGACCTCCACCGCATACGTAGAGGCGCGTTAGCACCTTTCTTCTCCAAGGCGTCGGTGGCGCAGCTGGAACCCACTGTACAAGCGGTCATCGCCAAGTTCGTCTTGCGACTTAAAGGTTTGCAGGGATCGGGCACTCCAATCAATTTGATTGATGCTTACAGCGCGCTCACCAATGATGTAAGGACGGGCGAGCCTTTGTAAGTGAGGCTCTTTGCTGAACATGGCACAGATCATTGGCCAATATGCTTTCTCCATGTCTTACAACTTCCTGGACACGCCTGACTTCGCGCCTTGGTGGAACAAGTGCATGCTGGACCTTACAGAGACCTGGCATCTCTTCAAGCAGTTCCCCTGGCTAGAGTCCTTGACACGCAAGATCCCTCCTGCGTTTATCAAGGTAACAAACCCGAGGCTTGGAGCCCTGCTGAATCTAGGTAAAGTGGGTCTATCTTGTGCATCAAACAGAAAATTCCTCTGACTTTGCTAGCTGGTCCATGAGAAGATTTCGCAGGTGCAAAAGGGGTTGGTGAAGGGGAAACCCAAGGAGAAGACGATCTTCTCCGATGTGCTTACCAATGAGAATCTGTCTGCGGCAGACAAATCGATCGATCGTCTTGAACAGGAGGGGATCTCAGTCATTACTGCTGGGTCCAACACCACGGCACATACTCTCTCTACAATCACCTTCCACCTCAGCAGCAATATCGCGATGGTGAACCGGTTACAGCAGGAGTTGACAAATGTTTCTCCTTCGTCTGACAAATCAATGACTTGGGCACAATTAGAGAAGTTGCCCTATCTCACAGCAGTTGTCACAGAAGGCCTCCGATACTCGTACGGGGTACCATCGCGCCTTCAGAGGGTCTCGCCAGACGTAGCTCTTCAGTACGGGAAATGGACGATTCCGTCTGGCACGCCAGTCGGAATGAGTATTTACATGATGCACAACAACGAAGAACACTTCCCCAACCCACGCCACTTCGACCCTGAGCGCTGGCTCCAGCCGGACTCTCATCAGCTTCGCAGTTATCTCACACCATTCAGCCGAGGCTCGAGGCAATGTCTAGGACTCAAGTAAGCTTTTCTTATCTCATCCTGACCGTGACTACCCTACCGCTAGCTTTTCGCTCAGTTCCTCCCCCTGACCGATGTGGAGGAGGGCAGCCAGTTCACTCTAACATGGATTAGTCTTGCATACTGCGAGTTATACCTGACACTCGCCGCTGTCTTCGCGCCAGGCCGCTTCGAGTGGGAGCCCTTCGAGACGAGCATCGAAGATGTGGAGACGGAGCATGATTTCTTTGTGCCGTTCCCCCGGCTACCTTTAAGGGGCATCAGAATGCTGGTCAAGTGAGAAAGCTACAAGCGGTGACCTGCTAGGAGCGATGCATGTTTAACTACATCGATCCCCAGCAGCTTTCGCGTCTCATAGTACATACACCCCGCGATAATACTCTACACTTGGCGATCTAGTGTACTCACACTGAAGAGTCTGGTTTTTGGACTCATGAGGTATGATTTTTCCTTGGCTTTTCTCCAAATTCATTGTAAATACGATAAGCTTCAACATCATCGACCACCACCGCTAGAGTCCCTTCTGTAAAGTCGGGTCACGTCAGGAGAAGCTGTATATGATTTCTCGTTCGCCAATGAAAACCATTGCCTTGGCACGAGGTCCAAGAACAGCAACCGACCGACGTCATACTTGGTACCCGGCCGTCATATTCTCCTAAACCCCACCTTTACCCCACCACCATTCACCACTTACTCACCACTAAACCCCTGCCGAGGCCGCATGGTACCTGCCAAGTATAAGTCTCGGCATCGCCAGCTTTTCTTCTTCCTCTCTTTATCCTTTCTCTACACAACTGCTTGCAGTCGGCACCCATCAGTGGATACCAGCTCCCTATCAGTCTTTGCATTAAAATCATCATACTCGGTGCAGAAATCATCTCTCCAAAATCCTAAACATGTTTGGCTTCGGTGAGCTCGCACTGCATGTGATTCCATCGATGCAACTTCTCACTGCCTGCAGACGACGCCCAGCAGGCCCATCAAGATGTCTACGGTCAAGATGGCCAGTCTGACAACCAAGCCACCTACACCGGCGAAGCCCTCGGAGGTGCTGCTGGCTTCGAGGCCATGAGACAGGTGAGCCTACCAGATTCTTACTGACACGCCTTATCTCTACCCTGCGTTTACACCCCCAAGTCGTGAATCTAGAACCGGAAGATACTGACTCATCACGCAGTATGAGAAGCATGAAGAAGCCAATGGTAAGCCTCATGCCCGTTTCGACCTCCCGTCCATCTCTACCCTCCGATCACATGTGATCTTCGACTTCGACTGACAACTCATCCTCCACACCAGGCAAACCACAGAGCCACGCACTAGCCAAAGAAGTTCTCGCCGGTTTCGCCGGTGTCGAAGCGGACCGCCTCATCCAGACCAAGGGCGAAGACTTCTACGACCGCGAGAAGGTCAAGCGTCAGGCACAGGACAATGCGAGCAACTACTACGACCAGAAATACCAGGGTGGTGGTGATCGTGACGGAGATGATCGAGGCGGAGATGGCAGATATGATGAGCAGCGGGGTGGTGATCGTGGAGATCGCGGGCAGGAAGGCGGATACGGGCGCCAGGATGAGGGCTATGGACGCCAGGAGCGTGATGGCTACTAAAAGTGCAGATCTCTTTGCCACTGCACGTCAGATAGGTTAGGAAGCTTGGTGTAAGTGAGAACAAATGCTCCATACAGATTCTTGACATATGTCTATGCTTCCTCCTAGGCTCACGCCATGTTGCATTTTTCAAATAAGATAGTCCCCTTGCATTAGATCAAGCCCATTGCAGCTTGTCGAGTCTTCCCTTACTTCTTGGCTGCAGTGTCACTACAAGCTTATCGACGATACGACGACCCCGCAGGAAATGTCCTTTCACATGTTGCGTCGAACTGGCTCATTGCAGCACTCAAGTAACAGAAACCCCTACCAGAGCTCTCTTAGAGAAACAACGTCATTCGTATCACTCCCATGCAACGTCAGTCATGCCACTGACTAGGCACGGACCTCGTTCGTTGCTACACCAGAATCTAGATCTTCCCTGATCCAAGGCTCGGAAAAGCCAGTCTCAGAGGGGAGTGAGACGTCGTAGCACCACAATACCCACTAGTCAGTATCTACGGCATTGTATGCCTTTACACCTGTCCTCGGTCGAAGAACGCTTTGGCTGCCAAGACGTGCCTTCTGTTCTCGGAATGCTTTTGGGGTGACCTTCCATTTCCACGAATAATTGACGGAGGACAAGCAGGAACTGTCAGTACCGCTCTTGCCTCTCAAGCTTGCCCACCAATTCGAGTGTCCTATGAAGACTCCAAGATCCTCCAAACTTTTGGCGTTGCTACAAAAACTCTACGATCCCACAAAGACTTAACAATCCCTCCCTACACATACGTCAGTGGTCTTTTCTCCCTCTTTCCATCCCTGTCAGCATCCAACAACCTTCCATCATGTTTCCTCTTCAAGCTCTCAGCTTCGCCACCCTGGTTCTCCTAGCCGTGCTCCAATCTGCCGCCTCTACCGCCAACGTCCGACGCCAGGTGGTCGAGCCACCAGCTATGACACCCTTCATCACCGCCTCCCTTGGGAACTCCGCCGCAGTCCATGTCCAACCAATCAACGCCAACAACAAAACCTACTGGATCGGCAAACCCACCACAGCTCTGGCGCTGCTCTCCAGCAACCAAACCCAAGGGCCTACGGCAGCACCCAGCACGGTGCTCCAGTACAGGCGCCAGGCTGGTAGATAGCATCCGCACAACCCCTGCCCCCTCCCTCTGACATTCATTCACCCGCTGTCAGTCAAGAATGTCGAGCTAATACATTACCAGTGGACGTCTGGCGCGGTGCCTCCTCAGCGAAACTACATTGCCTCGAACGGCGCCTTGAGTTTCCTGCCGGCATGCCAGCAGACCTTGCCTCGCGGGTTCATCCACGGCCATTTCAACGCCACGGTCCCCTTTAACCCCACCCCAAAGTGGCCCTCTGGTCAGTTGGGGTTCACGCCTGATCTCCCGCCCACCCTTGGGCTTCGTGATCCTTATTATGGCTGGTTGGCTTGTCCGAGCGGTGGTGCGGAAGGGCCGTTCCAGATCTTTGCGGCGCTGAAGGGGCTGAAAGACACGGATGTGCCTGGTGGTCATGTGAAGGACTGTCTGGACATCATCATTGTTACTGATCCCCCCCAAGTTGACGTTACCGCATATCAGTATGTATGAGGGAATCGTGTGGGTGTGTCGTTGCCGGGCTCGTGGTTTGGCACCGTGTGGGGTATGTGAGAAAGGACAAGCAGTATTACGTGGCAATCACTTTCTTTGGGCAGTGTATGGCAGTATGAAACAGAATGATGGGCTGGGTGAGCGGGACATAGCTTTCACCGTTGACATCGCATTCGCTATGAGCAAGGCAGCTGGAGAGAAGTAGTCGAACATGGTCATCAAATTTAGTTGCTTGCTTCTTCTCTGCTTTTCACTAGGGACACGATTGCGAGTCACTGCAGCGACATGAGACTGCAACATGCCGCCTCCTCTGCAATCGCCGTTGTTGATATCAGTGCTGGCGCCTTACCACTGCGATGAATGACCTCCAAGTATTTCACCAGTTCTAGATTCCAGCTCTCAGAGAAACACAAGTAGACAAGCCTGTTCTGGCTTAACCCCGAAGTCGAAGAAGCAACATCTCTCCGATTTCTGTAACTCCACTCCCATCCCCTATACTCCATACTCCATGTCTCCTATACCACCATCTTCCTTATCCTCTGGTTTGGGAGAAGATATTTGGGAGGAGAGAATTGAGGTGAAGTATAAGGGAAATAGTAATGTGAATAGAAATAAAGAGAATTAGAATTAGAATTGATAAATCCAAGAGGGGTGGTTTGCTAAGGGGAAAGTGGGATAGGTGGTTTGCGAGACGGGAAAAAGAGAGAAAGTGGAAGGATTGGGTTGGGTCGCGGGAGGGAAAGTGAGAGGGAGGTCGAATTTAGAATGGGTTGTGGGGATTGAGGTGTTTGCGGGAGGGGATGGGATTGAGGTTGTGGGGGGAGCTGAGATGATGGGATGGTGGGATGGATGTTTGGGGGGGGGGGGGGATTGGTGATGTGAGTTGGCGAGAGAAGTTGGTAATTGAGATTGTGGAGGTGGCTGTTGTGTTGTCAAGTGTAGATGTAGAGGGGTTGGGGAGGTGGAGAGGGGTTTGGTGGGGGGGGGGGTGGATGTAGGTGGTAGTATATAGGAGATAAGGGTGATACGAACGAAAAACCCTATTTCCAGTTGGTAAAGAGCACTCTCAACCTTTCGATGAACGGGACTCTTGCCATGATTCTCAAGGGCGGCGAGAGCCTCCGTAGCGATCGCTATTTGTTAAGCGACTAAATATATCGATATCCACGCCAAATTTAACGGCGACAATGACGTGATTTCTACAGATAAACAGGATATATGATTGGGGTAATAAAAGGAAGGGGGGAGAAAGGAACCATTATGTTTAGCACCCTAAATGTCGTAAATAGAGAGGTGGGAAGAATGTGTATGAAAATAGTCGGGCTTTAGAGGCCTGAAAGAGACTTGGAGATCAGGTTGGGGAGTGTTTAGTTGAAACGTGCAGATATACGGAGTGATGTAAAATTGGAGAGGATTCTGGTGAAGGGGTTATATGTGATGAGATATGATAGATGGGTTGTAGCTGATTGTGCGGTTATGACAGGCTAGAGCATGGATTGTTGTGTTAATTGATGTAGCGCTGTCGGGTATCGGGGACGAGTGCAGGGACAGCAGCAAGAGGAATTGAAATGCAGAGATTTCTTGGTCGAGAACAGGTCAAAGGGTAAGACTATGCGTGCTTGCGAGGTATTGAGAGCTCAGTAGTACTTGCCTCTTGCGTAGGACGAGGGTTAGGTCTAGATTGACGTACTGAGTAGGTCCGATCTCGAAGGCTGCTGAGGCGCTGGGTCAAGGCTGTGATGGGAACACTCACGAACGGAGTCGAGTAATATTTGGCGTCAAGGAAGGCAGTGAGCCAAGATTAGTGTCTAGTGGTCATCATTGACAACCGTCATCTTGCAGTCATAGACTTGGAGCCGAACGGGACGCAAAAGTATCTTCGATGTCTGTAGAAACTGGCTCAAATTAGATCCGACAGACGATCTCTCAATAGCAGCGTAGAATGTATTTGATCTTTCTGAACTATCAACTGGTCCGCATGATCGTTATGGGAAAGTTTTATCAGTGGAATAATCTCGTTAGTCGTAATGAGGGCTTGATCAAGCTGTTCGAGGAGAAACCTAGTCTGCAAACGAGCGCAGAGAACGAGAAATCATGACACGCCAAACCGTGTTCGCCCAGGCCCCGAAATTTCCAGCTTCAACTGCTTTAGGCTCAGGCGGCACATCAAGCCTTTCGAAAATCTGATCCAGCTGCTTCAATGGTGCTCCTTGTTGTCTACATCGTTGTCGAGCCCCTCTAGGCGTGGCTCTTGTTCTTGAGCTCCCTCGGAGGCTCCTTGGATTCCAGATTTCCCTGGGTCGCTCATTGTGTCCACAGGAATCGCTTCAAAATGTTCCCCTGGAGAAAAGCCGTAATTGCGTGGTTTCACATAGCCCATCTGCATCAGTGTCTCGTAGACATCTACAGGCTCGCTCCTGGCGTCGACCTCTTTTATGCAGTCTCTAAGTTTCTTGTATTCTGGTGTACTCATAAGCTCGGGGAAATCTACACAACCGTTGTCAGCCACGGAGGGCCGATACAGCACGGACAGATAGGCAGCTAAATTCTCGTTGAGCAGTGCCACATCTTCTTCGCTTGATACTTTCCTAGCTTTGATGAGATAACCACCGCTCGAAACCAGCAAGATGCGCCGTGTCCTTGCATAATCTTGACCGTTCATTAGGTTCTCGTCGCTCGGATGGCCTGTATGGACAAGCGCGCCATTGACCAAATCACCGATAGCTGTCTCGTATACAAGGGATGGCTCATCATCGCGATGAAAGCCGATGGCAGAAACATGTGTAAGAACACCTCTCTGGAGGCGCATCATAACTTTTTTTGAGAGATCCAGACCGTGCGCAAGGAAGACCTTGATAATATCCGTTAAGTAACCGGGCTCTTCCATGACTGTCATGAAACCGTAGGTTATTCCATATTTATAATAGAATGTCAGAAGGGCCGCTAGAGGACTGAAGGCACAATAGAGATCCTCGCGGTTGATCGGAAAGAAGCCTTGAACATTCGGATTGGCACCTTGGTCTAAAAGGAAAAGAGTTTGATGAGCGATAAGTGGCATTGTTGGGGTTGAAGAGCAGAGCAGCAGGTAATCGACGAAGTCTGTCCGAACCCTAAAACCCTCATCGAATGGACTGAGAGACTTGCGTAGGTATGCCGTCAAGCCACAGCTGGCTGCGAGGCCCAGGAAGTCCAAATAGTAGACTGATTGATAACCACTTTTGCGCCCGCGAGGGTTCGAGAAGTTGTAATCCGAGTAGCCGACGATTAAATTGGGGGGGTTCGGAGATGCCAAACGTCGACATACCTGGTGCATAAATTCGAGGATTTCGATGCCATCCTTATGTGACAAGTCAAATTTAGTACGCTTCATCAGCTTTACTATCTGCCCTTCTGCGCGGCCCCACTCAAAAATACTGAGGCTAGCAAGCATATCTACCAGCTCAACGCGAAGCCACAGTGTCTGCCTGTCGGTAAGGGGTGGACTGTAGTACCGGAGGATGTCTTGCCCAGCTTCCGTGTCGACCAAGAAATCACGGGCAGTTCGATGAAGGAAGGAAATTCTCCTCGCTGGAAAGCGTTCTAGAAGTACTAGGTGGAGTGGCGATAGTACCACTTTTGCTTCTGGACGGCTTTCGTCTTGCTCGTTTCGACTAACATCGTTTTCACTATCGCTCTCCTCGTCCTCAGAGTCTGCGTTCCAGTCACCGTCAATCTCGAGCAGGCCCGCACAGCGGTTTAGAAGACGCTGCTCTGTTCTCTCGCATTGCCTCACTAGATCTTCGGCCAAAACGGGGATTTGTCGCTCGAGAAGATTTTTTTGAAGAAGCGGATCGCTGGCAGTCATGACTTGGAAAATGGAAGGATGTTCCAATTCCATGACGATATAGAAATATTGCGCTGCTTCTTTGCGGTAGATTACATGGTCTTCATTGAGTCGTCGCCACATGTCATGGTACAGCTCCTCTATCTTGCTTGGTAAAGCCTTAAGCCGTTCTTCAAGTTCATCCCAATCGTCGTGCTGGCTTAGACCCCTAACGAGGCTTCGCAGTGCATAGTGAACCTAGAGGAACACACCGTTGGCCTTGTCCAAAACTATTTCCACAAGTTCAGGTAGCCGTTCCGCTGGAGCTTCCTGTAAGATGTCGTTGGCACAGATTTTCATGTCATGTTTTGTAAGATCCTGTAGTCTCAGGTTGGGGAAACGCTCCAGCTTTCGTTTGAGCTCGGGTTCGGGACGGCTCGAGACACATATCTTGAGTGGCACACCATGCTTCGACGACGTCAACCTGTCAATGATTTCTAGGAGCTTTCCGCAGCCTTCGTCCTCGTCAAATTCGTCAAGACCGTCGAGAAAGGTGCATACGGGCCATTCGGCCATGGTGAGCGCGTGAAGTAGGAAATCAGTAGCCTCTTTGGCTGACCAGTCCGCGTTTGTATGCTTTTGCTTCAGATGTGGACTGTGGATAAGAAGACGACGGCCGATTCGCGCATCCTGCTGCAAAAGCTGATAAAGCAATGAGGTAAGCAGACCTTTGGAGCTTCTTTGTACGGCGGACCCAGATTTCCAAAAAAAAGAATGAGAGTATCATAGTACCCTCGTGCCAATCTCGCAGCGACATGTGCGTCCGGGAGTCTTCGCAGAGGAATGGATGCTTCTACGTATGCCTACCTTTCCCTGTGCTCATGTCTTCGATACTGGACTCTCGCAAGCAATACAACTTGTAGTGCTTTATCGCCAGTTCTCTCGAGCTTAGCTTTGGACGGTGATGACTTGGGCGGCACACCTCGAATCGATCGTGATGCTTCCTGGTCCCCACGTTCCTTTTGGCGGCGACCCGGTCAGAGCGGCTAATCCCTTGGCTAGACCATTTTTATGCTTAGCGCATCTTCCGCCGGCAACTCTAAGCCACAATGGAAGATCCTTTAAAAAGAACAACGCTATATCTAACAGGGATCAAGCTCTCGACTACGATTTCTACTTTTGATGCGAAGATCACAATGCTTTCTCCTCCACTCGACCCCAATCGGAAGGAACGTAAGGAATCGCCCTGACCAATAGTACGCGTCGCGAGTCGTGATGTACTTGTATCTCCGGAAGGTAAAGTACTAGTAGAAATTATTGAAGCCCAAGGCCGAAGTCCCAAGATGGCGCCGATCGCATCTAGATCGCGCACGCTTATGCAAGGCGCCAGCGGATTGGGACGAGTAAGCCCAAACAGGAAGTCCAAATGGCCGCCCAGCTGCATATCTAGCCTGCCAAGGCATCTCATTGGTCCCATCATCAATCATCTTGTTATCATATCATCAGAGCATTAGGACCTCACTCATGGCCCGTTAGACTTCAGCCCAGCGTCTGCTGGGCTATGCTCGTACTTTGGATGTGCCCAACGCACACTTCCCTCTTCAAAACTTCTTGAGGTCTGCGTCCTTTTCAAGCTGTCGTTCGAGGAGCTGGGCGAGCAGTCAGTATGGAGCAGGCTTTGTCGCACTTCTCCCACCACTTGGCGCAGCCTAAGAACACTGTCTCGGTCAACTACGCGCCGGTAGCACAAAGTCCAGTTTCGCAACAGGGACACGGATATGCTCCTTCGCCGCGAGTTGCGAACACTCCACCTCTGTCAAGACATACACCACCAAGGAAAGGCGTCTTCACATCACTCCGTTGGTGGTGGCCTGAAGTTCTCGCAGCACTGTGCGCGTTGACTGCTCTTGCCGCAATTGTCGGTGTCGCTCGATATTATCGTGGCCACAGCGTTGACGGTGCCAGCGTGCAATTGCAATCCGGCCTTTCTCTTAACGGCCTGATTGCCCTGCTCTCCACCATTGCTAGAGCAGCGCTGCTCGTTCCAGTCGCTTCGGCCTTAAGTCAGGACGTCTGGCTTTGCCTTTCGGAAGAATCACAAGGGCCAACTGGTCGGGGCCAGCTGCGCGACCTGGAGATTTCTGATGACGCGTCGAGGGGAGCTTGGGGGAGTTTGCTTCTGCTGCGGCATTTCAGAAAAAGGTCAGACTGCATTCAGGCAACGGCACTCGGCCAGCTGATGAAGGTTCCAGTTGGCTTGCCTATGCAAGTGCGATTGTGACAATCGCATCACTCCTCGTCGGCACCTTTACCCAACAGCTGCTCACAATTAAATATTATCCAATCGCGCAAGCAATTGGTGATCGTGAAAACCCGATGAATTCGGGCAACGTGCCATGGTCTATGTATTGGCAGAATTTCTCTGGAAGACCTTCTGAAGGACGTAAGTGCTGGCCTCCGTACTACTTGTACCCGGTACTGACATGGAGCAGCGCTGTCCCCTCCGCTTAATCTCAAAGCTGCCGCTTACAGTGGCATGCTGTCGTCCACTGCCTTCCCCCTCAATGTCGGTTGTTTTTCGGACGAATGCTACTGGCCCACCACACCATCCCTCGCCATTTGCGGCGGTTGCGTTGACTCGACCTTCGAAATATCTTGCAACCGGAGCACCGACCTCAGCTCAGAATCTAATGGCGGTCAAGAACCGACTTCGACGGTCACGTGCGTATACAAGATGCCATCTGGATACACTGCAAACCTCACCAACTTCGCCGAGATAGATATGGGCGTCGGCTTCCAGGTCTTCCAGAGTGAGGGTTTCCATTACCCCAGCAACGACAACAACACTCTCTACTTGACAAATTGGGAAGCCGTCGGCGCGCCGGCGAATTCGGTTGGGGGCACACCATGGCAAAATCAGACAACCGTGGCCTCCGAATGCGCGCTTTGGATGTGTGTACAGAGCTTCGAGTCTTTCCATACCAACACGATTGAACAAACGCAAGTCGTCAAGGATTCATTCTCGAAGATCGACACCGCTACCCGACCCGCTCATGGACTGGTGAATAACATCTCTTTCCTGGCTTTGCCCGAGGAGATGAACCCGCCTCCAAACCAAAACTTCAGCATCTTCGGACTCGCCCTGCTTTCGTTGACCGAATACTTCGCCACCATTTTCGAGGGGAACATCACCCTAAGCCAGGCCGAGCAGAACCCTTCCAGCGACCCGGTGCAAGCGATCTGGGCTGCCTCCGCCGACCTCGATAAATGGTTGCAGACCGTAGCGGGCAGCATGACCAACGTCATCCGCACTTCGTACCCCGCAGACGAGAATGACATGTACAACGGCACTAGCTACCGGCTGGGCTACGAAGTCCAATGGATTTGGCTTTCACTGCCTGCACTACTCGTCGCCTCGAGTGTGCTGATCCTGGTGACTATCATGATCAAGACTGCGAGAAGCCCAGTGCAGGCCTGGAAGGGTAGTCCGTTGGCAATTTTGTTCATGAATGTGGACCGTGGGATCCGTTACGGGGCTTTGGGGCAGCTGGATCGGCATGGGGGCGTTGAGAAGAGGATTGGGAAGACCCGTGTGACTTTGGGTCGGGAAAAGGATGGCAGTTGGATTTTCAAGCAGGCATGAGCTTAGGTTTGTGCTCGGCGAAGCATGGAGTCATGTCGGTGAAGTTGGTCAACAGTATATACAGCGCTGGTAGGCTCACATAAACAGACATTTCCTGATTTTCGGCCCGCAAATACCGGTTTAGTCGAGGTCGGTATTCAAGATTAGGTCGAAGACCGATTCCGTTCTTTAACTGTCTTGAGGCATGGGATCCTGTTGTCCAAATTCGCTAAATCTTGAGTCCCACTCTGGTTAAAGCAGTCAAGGAGGACGCACTGGTCTTCGCATTCGGAACGCACTGGGGGTGACACATTTGAGGATTCCTACCCACACAGACCCTCTTCGGTCTCGCTATGGCAGTCCTTCGCATCCTTCCACGCATTAACCGCCCACGATGGAAACCGACTCTCGCAGCGACCCAGGAACTCCGCCCGAGTCTCAAATCGTGGCGCACGCAAGCTGGCGACTCGATGAGACGCAGAAGATTGTAAGTCCGAAGACCAGCGGTCTCCGTCGACAGTGGTCACCCAGGCGCTGTCCTCCAATATCGGCTCCAGCTCAGTCATAGTGCCGAAGAATTCTTCGTCGGCGGCGTTGTGGCCTACGAATGTCTCATCGTCGAGTGTTCCGTCGTCTATCCATAGTTTCCGGAAGGGGAGCAGGTAGGTTCTGTCTTCGATGATGTCTTGCTGCGTGGCATGATCATGTTGTCGTCTTTCACTTCGGTGGATGTCCATAGTCTGAATGGCTCTAGCCCGTGGAAACGCGTTGGCCTTGTATGCATCCCGGAGAACTTTCCCCAGCCCTTTCTGCAGAAGACCGTAATCACGTTCATGATCGTCGCTTTGGATCTCGGCATATCTCAGTGTGCGCCCAGAGTTCGGCTCGATATTGAGATTGACGGTCAGTGAAAGAAGGGCCGCTGCTTGTGTATATGTATGTTCGACACCATCGTCGCGCGGAGCGAGGAAGAGACGCGAACACAAGGTCCCCAACCGTAAGCGAAGGTGTCGTAGCCTGGGAAGGAGACCTCGTATAATAGGACACAGATGAGTCGAGCCGTATACTGGATAGAAATTGCACGCGCGGTCATCTTCCCGGCCTCTGGTATCTAGCTCCAGGTCTACGCATGAGCGCGGTATGGCATGGAGCAGATCAGCGATGGTTCCAGTTTTCACCCACGCTCCGGACGGGTCGCTCCAGTATTCACCGGTCCTGCCACCAGGGGGAAACTTGAAAACGCAGAGAGAGAAGCTCACGAGCCCGGTCATGTTCGACCTAATAATGTGCGCCAAAGTGTCGAGGTTACTCCATAGTTGATAGGTTCGTGGATTAGCTCCGCCCGTATCATTCGGCGCTCCCTCGAACCGCCACTCTCTGAAATCCTCCACAGTAGGCCAGATTGTGTTGAGTTGCAGCGTCAAAGACCTTACGAGATCGCAGCCGCGCGGACTATTCCTTGCAGATTCAACGAAAATCTCGAGGGCGTCGTTGTCTAGGCAGATGGAGCCCCAAGCATACGGTGACCCGACTTCGAACCAGTGGCGACATACGAGCAGGCATGAGGTGAAGTTGCGCCTGTTGGCAGAAAGTCGCACTCGCTGGAAAATGCTACTCAGTAGCTCCGGAGCAAGGTTATGCATGCCGTTTGATGGGTTGTCTTGTCTGGCAGCAGGCTCCGATATTGTCAGTGCCATCGCTCGGTATCACCAATGGCTACTCAGGTAGAGGTCGAAGCTCCAAGTTTGGGAATGTACGTCGTTGGTATTGGAAAAAGGTCGTAATCCAGATGCTGTGAGGGTCATGATTCCATGCGTTGGCTCCAGCGGGTGATCATCTGTGCAGTATTCTCAAGGAACCCTTTCACGATTCCTTAGGATCCTCCAAAAATATCAACGATATCAACCTCGGCAGTCGTCACTTGTTTGCTGAGCCTCGGGACTAGCATGAATATCCATTGTTTGCACCGACTGCGCACAGCCTCCCTAATCTGCAACTTGTTTGCTTCTACTGAAGAACACAAGCAAATTGGATTGACTCGTGATCTCACTCACCCTAAGGCTTGACAGTCTTCATCATGGATTTCCACCCCGTCTGCAGGCTGTGTTGGAACAACACGACTTTTGCGCGACGTTCTCTGATTGGCCATTCGGGTGAAGCGCTAACCCATCTCTGTTAGCGGCAGAAATTTCTTCACAGCAATCATCGCGTTTGATGCGAGAAAGACCACGATGCCGAAATACTGTGAGATGAGAAGTGGCAGTGTTCAGGAACATGAGCTCCCTGGTTCGTGCGGCTGTACGAGCCTAAATTTTACTGTCGGTGGAGTCGGCGGTAAAGGATCCTTGACGCAATCGACTCACTCCATAGCTATGGATTGAAACCGCCTGTCGTCGAGCTGTCAAGATTACGAACCGAGTATTGCCCACGAGATGTGACAGGGCCTCCGCTAGCTCACTGGGTTGGACTGACACATTCACCGCAGCACGGTTGGGACTAGATCTAGATACGGGACTGGCATGTCGATAGCATTGTAACAACAAATCCCAGTCCGGATGATTTCAGGCGCCAGCAAACTTTGAAGCATCTCGCGTAATGCAGCATTAATATCGTGGGCAGTGCTCAAGGATCTATGGCGGAACTACCTAGTCGAGCTTCATGACGGCAAAGTCCCCTAGTCTCCTTCCAACATAAGCGCGCTTTTTGTATGGCTCGTATAGTTGTCTACTCTCACAAATCCACCGATCTGCTGCCTAAATCTAAGTTTGTACATACGGCAGCGGTCACTGATATCTTCTCTCAAAGCTTGGTGCCTTGGTATTTCGATAAATGTATAGAATATTCACTGCAGAAATTCAGGAGTCTCAACACTTTTGCATACGATATCTCAAAGACTAACTAGTCCCCGATTGAGATTCCAGAGAGAATTTGTCTTGCTTTGGGATCTCCTGGTCCTGTTGGTGATTTGGATGTCTATTTGTTGGTGGTGGATCCTGTGCCTCGTGCTCCGGGCACTAAGAACGGAGAAGATCGATCTTGACGATTCGACGTATACTTTGCGGCAGAAACAACTGCTTGCAGCGATAGTGTCCTCGGAGACTGTCCTATATTTCGAAACTCCTTTGCGTCTGGTACTGGTGCAATGTTTCATCAATTATGATAGCAGTCTCCAACTCCAATCAACAGCTTCCAGCGAATAGGACGAGTAGAGGAAGACCTTTATTGCCACTCTGTGCGTTGTGCAGAGGCGAATCTTACCTCGCTCACCAACAGCTTTTTTGCGGAGGCTGTGTAACCAGCGGTAAAACCCGGGCAAAGGCATGCCCGGCGCATTGTGAGCCGCACCTTCGTCGGGCTTTCATTACTCCACATGTTCAGTAATCGCTCTTCCAACACAAGCGCTTCGATTCCAGTGGTCGGGAAGCTACACAACGAGGACTGAACGTTCAAATCATACCTCGGACCAACTTTGGCTCTGCCACGGAGACGAGCAATCCTTCGTCTAGACCCGAAATGATCCTTTAGGACTCATCATCGAGCGCTTTGTATTCGGCCGAGCTGCTAACTCGATCCCTATCGAAACCGGAGCATTGTCTTTTCGAAGTAAGCTTGAGCTGATAAAAGCTTCATATATAGACTCCGCATGTCCGGCTATTCAGGTGAGCTGCATACTCACGCCATATTTGCAGACTTGCCAATATGTGGCTAACGTGGAGGTCTTTCGGATTATACTATATCACTCACTTCTTACTCTTCAGCAACGTACTTTGCCAGTTCGAGCAGACGACATGGGTGGACCAAGCTGGACAGCACGTCTACACATCTGTGCCCAATGCTCAGGTGACCGAGACTGTTACGGCACCTGCCTCGGCACCTACAATGGTTTACAGTTGTAGGCACCAACAGATACAACGTTATGACCCACGTTCACTAAAGTCTGATAGGCGCATGGATGCCGGCAATTTGCAACAACGTTCGAAGAGTCGAAGGAGCTGGTTTCCAGAGTCGCACCCTAGTATACGACAAGTCTGGGCTGCGAGGCAACGAGAGAAGGGACAGTACATGTCCAGACACCAACACCCCCGGAAGTCCTATACCTTGGAAGCAGTATCACACCTGTCCAGAGGTGAATCAGCCTGGCGTAATATCCAAACAAGGCGGCCCTTCGCGCCCAGGACCCATTGCTTTAGCCGACCCAACAAGGCCGAAAACAGTCTCGGATGCCTACGAAATCGCGGCTCCTAATCCGCCCTTGCAACCTGGGCAGCAGACGAGTGGGCTCAGATATAGTTGCGACGAATATCCCCCTAACGCGTTGGTCTATTCACCAAATACATTGTGAACCGGCTGACAAATATAGCTTCATACAAGGTGGGGTCGGCCTTCCAGGAACACAAGGAAGGTTCAGCACGTATTGTGCCCCTATCTCTCACTGTGCCAAGCAAAATTCCTACAGCTCGTCTGGTGAGCAGAATTGGCAGGGATCGACCCATAGTATTTTACGGGTATTTCTGATCCAACCGGTTTGTGCATAGGGCAGGAGTTGACTTTGACATCAGGGTTCTCTCCCTGCTGCCGCTGGTTTATATAGCTTCGTATTCAAGCTAGACAATGATCCGAGTACCGCCCTTGCGGCTCACGTCGAGTTCGCTAGAGAGAACGCCGGCTTCGTTACTGGAATTTACCCAGATACACTACGCCGTTCATTGGAACAACCTGAGGGAAGCACTGATCTGATCCAATCACACCGACAGTCATGTAAGCTCTATCCCTACACTATGACCAGTCAAGTAGGCCTTTGACTTATCTACGCCAGTTGTGAAAGGTGTTCATGCCTCTAGCGGAAAGATCGTGCACTATGAGGTTGTTAATGAAGAGGTGAGCTTTTTGTGACATCCAATTGAACCCAGCTCAAGATTTCCAAGGACCGTCGAGTTTGGCATAAGATCAAAAAGGGCGAAAAGAGAGCAAACCTTCCCTCCATCTCTGCCGGGCCATCAGCAAACAACTCAAGCAACGCGAGCATGTCATTTGGTCTCTCGCCCGACAGTATCCCCCCGCAGCAGAACTTTGATCAGAATTCAGCTCCTGTGCCGATCATTGAGCTGTCTGCATTTTACATCCTCGGTCAAAGCTCGTCAAATGTGACTATTATGCCAACAGGGAATAACCATAGTTTCATACCACAAACCACGCCAAATAAATCAAGCATTCCCAACGGTTTGCATAAAAGAGCACCCAACCCAATCCAATGCGATGTTGGACAGCCCTGCTTAGATGGAAGTTGTTGCAACACGGAGTAAGTCAATCATGCGTGAGGGACCTTGCTGGAGCTGACTTTGATGTGTCTACCAGTAAGAAGTGTGGCTATGGGGTACACCACCTAGTTGTGCAAAGCTTGGTAACGGTCGCTGATTTCTAGTAGGAGAACCATTGTGGAAAGAATTGCACGTCTAATTGCGACGCTACGGCGATGTGTGGGAAAGACTCTCAAGGTGGAGACCGCAAATGCGGGTTGAATCTCTGTTGCTCTTACTACGTGAGTGAGACATTGCGCTGATTATTCTGGACCACTCTTGGGTGAGAACCTTCTTGCCAAGTGCTTGTTGCTAAATATCGGACAGGGCTGGTGCGGTACTGAAGCAGTGAGTTCTTCTTCGAGTACTAAAACGACCATACCAAGCTTATCAATTCTAGATCCATTGCATCAATTCGGATACCGAGCATCAAACTGCACCTTGTCAACAAGGGGCAGGTGGTTGCGCGATCGTGCCGCCTCCGAAGTGCAGCAAAGACAGCGGCACAGCAAGTGGTGGGCGGAAAGTAGCCTACTATCAGGCAGCGTATGCGATCCTACCATCTTCACAAGGAGTTGTCACTAACTGCGAGTGCAATGGCTATAGCAACGTCCGCTCGAGGGCTTGCAATAGGGTTACACCGAGCCAAATCAAAACGGACGGATTGACGCATCTATTCTTTGCTTTTGCGTAAGTGGAAAGACAGAGAAGATGAAACGCAGGCAAGCTAAGCGCGTACTGCAGCGTTATCGATCCGTCGAGTTTCCAGATTACCCCGTCAAATTCGGAAGACGTCAGTCTGTATACCGAATTTACCGCTCTCAAGACTTCATCGTGCGTTAGCATAACCATTCTGCATAGACGATCGATGCTAAGATCATATAGCTTGCACACTTGGATTGCGGTGGGGGGCTGGGATTTCAGTGTAAGCTCTAGAGCCTCCCTATCGTCTCAAGAGGAACTGACCAATAATTATAGAATCCCGGCCCTACTCGGAGCACTTGGAGTGACCTGGTTTCTACACAATCGAATCGAGCTGCTTTCATCTCTTCCCTGGTCGATTTCATGCAGGTACAAGCCAACATAAAGTCGCATACTGAGGAAGCTTCTTACATCCCCATAGAAATACAATTTCGAAGGCGTGGATCTCGACTGGGAGTATCCTGCCGCAGATACGCGAGGCGGCAGACCAGATGATACCAAGAATCTAGTCTCTCTTGTGAAGGAGATCCGGACAGCGTTCGGTACCAAGTATGGTAGGAGCACCCAATCCCCATCTTTGAAATTACAATGTTCTTAACGGACTTTTAGGCCTCAGCATGACACTAGCACCCGATTACTGGTACCTGCGAGGGGTAGGTCATTCTTCCGATCCTCTCTCTACCCCATTCTGAGCGTTGCACGAGGCTTGAGACATGTCCAGCTAGCGACTGCTCGCAAGACATGCCGTCGTGCCTTGATCCCCTACCTTCTAGGCGAAATTCTAATTTTGAGCGCATTTAGTTTGACCCAAAAGCCATGGAGTCTTCGGTGGATTTTTTTGGTTTCATGAGCTACGACCTTCACGGCTTCTGGGATGCTGATGTCAAGACACTGGGTTCGGTCATTAGGCCTCAAACCGACCTGAACGACATCGATAAAGATTTACTGCCTCTGTGGTTCGCTGGTGTGGATCCTGCCAAAGTAAATCTCGGCTTAGCCTACTACGGACGTGGCTACACCGTATCAGATCCCAGCTGTCCTTACATAGGTTGCAAGTTCTCTGGGCCTTCGAAAGGCGGATCTTGCACGAATTTCGGTGGTGTGCTGTCTCTACGAGGTACGTCTCATCAAATATCATGCACTGAGTCAACACTAATAGGTCGGAAGAAATCCAAACTATAATTGCCAAAACAGGCGTACAGCCACAGCTTATATCTAGTATGTATCAGGCATCTGAAGTACGTACATGCTGATCGTGGGAATAGATTCCACAGTCAAAGAATTGATCTACAACAACGATCAATGGATTGGTTATGATGACGAGGAAACGATCGCCTTGAAAGTCGAGTACGCAAATAGTGCCTGTCTGGGTGGGACCATGATTTGGAGCATCGATTTTGGTTCCGGCGCAGGAAGGTGATTGCCCTCTTACTTGTTGATCTACGTTCAATCTCACCTCAGATAGTGGCGATAAACCTGATGGAGGCGGCGGTTCTGGAGTGACCTCAGGCTTAGGCAATCATGACGGTCCCGTCGTGTATTCTACTGACGGTACATGTGGTCCGAAGAATCGGGGCACCTTTTGTTCTGCTAACAGCGACGCTTATAACGTAAGTGCACCTACTGATTCCTGGTTGTTGCAAGCTTACTAAAGCCTCATCTAGGGTGTTTGTTGTTCTGTAAGTTTTGCCTTTCCTGGAAACATGACTTCCTACTTACTTCCCTCAAGTCTGGTGGCTTTTGTGGGAACGGGGCCAATTATTGCGGTACAGGCTGCCTCTCCGGCTGCGATGGAATTGAGGTAGTCGCTTTCGGCAGCAACAACAGCGTGTCTGGTGACATTGTATACATCGATCCGTCGATATGGACGAAGAATCCCGCGGACATCGCGTGTGAACCCCCTTGCGTCTTGGTACTCCCTCCTTGGCCGCTTTCCTCTGCAGAGACTATCTCAGCCAGCCTTCTAACCACAAGTTGGTTCGTCACGGAAACAATCACACGCGTAACGACACAAGGTGGAGCAACCATTACCGCAAGTTCCGTGACCCAGATTCCCACCAGCACGGTCCTTTCCGAAACCGCAATCACTCTTTCGAGCATCGACTTCTCGGCCATCTATATCCAGTCCGGTCAGACTGGCTCTACCACCTTTACTCCAAACCCAAGTATTACGATAGCGCCTATTGTGGTCACTTACGATGTCCCATCGATCACTGCACTTACAAGCTCTACAAGTTCTAGTAGCGGAGTCCCGCCGGTATTTTGGGGAACCGCGAGTGGCGGCAAACACACGAGAACTTTCTATCCGCCTCATATCCGTATACCAACCCCTCCAGCGCTTCCTACGTTGCCTTGGCACCCGGGCCCTCCTCTACCACCCAGATGTTTATCTAATTGTGGTCCACCCCCGGGTGGTCATAGCAACAATAACAATGATGAGGGGGGCTGTCAAGGAGCCGATTGCGGAAGTCGGGGATGTGAAGGTTCTGGGTGCAACAGCGATAACACTGGGTCGTGCCAGGGACCAAATTGCTCGGGAGGACAGGATCAAGGTAGTGACCAGCAAAATAATCAAGAACCCGACAACAACGACGAGGAGGAGTCCCAGGCTTGTCTGGCTGCACCGATAATACAGGAACAACCCGCAGGTAATGGCAACGGGAACGGGAACGGGAACGGGAATGGAGGAGGAGGAGGGGGAGGGGGAGGGGGTAACTCCCCTAACTCTTCGCCCTCGTCTTCGCCTTCTCCTGCGCCTGGGACGTCAACCATGATAATCATCAGAACTACGACGCTCCCACCGCTCCCACCCACGCCGCAAAGTACCGTAACCATCGTCACCGTTGTCCCCGCGCCAACCTCATCGACTACGACTCCGCCCCCTCCACCCGAGGCAACATGCACAGCCGTTTCAAAAATCCAGAACGTCGAGATAGGCATATGGACCAACTACATCACCGACAACGGCGCGGCTTTGCAGGATCAAGCGAACGAAAAGTGTCTTGGCGCACATCTTTCCAAGTGGAGCGTTCAAGACAGCTCCAAATCCTACACTGCGGCAGATGGTACCGCCTGGGTCTCTAACCAGCTGTTCCAGTTCACGCTGGATATTACACATCCACAGCAGGTGGCTTGTCTCAAAGAGGCTATCGTAGCTGCAGGGGGCCCGAGCAATACACCAAAGTGCGACTTCGCCCCGCTGCTGAATCCGCCGAAGAGACGAGGGAGATAAGGAAGGGGGAGTGAAGGAAAAGAGGTTGAGAGGTCTAACGGCTAGGCAAGAGGGCTGTAGCAGAATGTCAGTAGAAGGTGAGGAGGTGGCTTTCGTATGTTTTTGTTTTCGTGGCTTGGACACTTGGTGGCGGATCCAGTCGAGAACCGAGGGGACCTGCTCAGTTTAGACCTCGTGCTTTGCTTCTATTTTACCTGGGTCATAAACTGATAGAGCTAGTACTCTTTTTGTTGATACTGAACAACTGTTAAGCACAGGTTTGAGTTACGTAAAGCTCATCGATAAATTTGGGTCGGTTATAGTTGCCTGTTGGAAGAGTACCCAAACCCCAATCGTCGGTTATCGGGCTGCTCCACCCGGCCCGAACCCTCGCCAACTATCACGCTAAATTTAGAGTCAGAGTCGTCGGTCTTCAATGTCAAACTCCTGTTGTACCCCAGGTTCCGGCCAATGCTGGCTTGCCAGAATCTTATCAACCTTACGGAGCTCTACAATCGAAGTCATGGCAGGCAGGGGGTGGCGTAGGGTTATGTTCGAAGGTCTCTTGGCGAGATGGGGGGCACAGTAGCGATGCGACTACCGAGGGTTATGGGTGTAGTTCTCTAACCCTTGACTTTTGCGCTAGCCAGGACTGTTGGTGTAGAGCTCTGTAGATCACGAGATTGTCTCACGAGCCAAAATCGAGGTGACTACATGTTGCTTTTGTTGAGTGGATTCCTCGACCGTTATAAGCTGCCACTTACAACCAGGGTGTTCGACATCCACGTCGAGCGTCGTTTGTTTGGGGTTCTTGTTTATGTGTAAACAAGCGGTGATTGCACCATTCAAATGGCTCGGCCTATTATAGTTAGTCTCGAGGTACTAGATGGGTGGCCAAACAACCAGCAGTAAAGTAGACTCTCACACATTGCCTCTCGAGGTGGGACGCTCAAATTGAACAGACTACCACTACCACTACGACTACGTAGCTTGCGCTCTACCTGACTGAGACTACTCGAGGGTGAGGTTGCATTGCACACTCGCAGGTCCTGGGAATCTTGCAAAGACAGCGCGATGGGCATCATCGACAACGCCCAAGCACGAAGGAGCCAAGTGTTGCAGCAACGGTGGGAATATCTTTCCATGGCTCTGCTGTCTGCCGCTGTCCCGTCGTCTGGACTTCAATATCCTGTCTCTGGGAATTTCAAAGCAGCTGGTCGCTCGCACTACGCAGTGAGAGCAGAGAATGCGTCAGCATCACGACGCGACCCAGAAGACGAGCCGTCGTAGTGATCAGGAGTAGGCGCTGACAGGTAACAGGGAAGCATCAAGGAGGACGTTGACATCATTGACCCGAATGAACATGTTGCTTCGCCAACAACGTTGCTGCAGCCAGCACAATCTCCGATCTCAGCAACATCAGAATCATTTGCACGAATATATGCGCCTTCTGTGGAAAGATGAGAAATCAACATGCATATCGTCAAATGTAAGACCTGCATGGCTTATGGCTGAAAGCACAGCGAATGCGAACCAATGACCCGAATCGTATCAATCATGATACTCGGTCTTCAATATCGCCAGAGGATCAGTAATGGCATTCTCAACCGATGCCAATTAGGTGACCGAGGGGCAATACGAGCGAGTACATGGGCCTTGGCGGAGGCGGATGATACTGAAGATGCTGAAACTTGGCAGCTGCTCGTTACAGAGTTTCGAAAGACTCGCAGGACCGCATTGGAATGCTGGTGGCTGGACAGAGTCCTTAGCTCATATATGCACGTGACAGGCATATGGTACCAAAGGCCACTGGTCGGCCTACCTCTACATATTGCCAAATATTCACCGGCGCTACTACACAGCACCAGCATGATGCACAGTAATCATTGACCTTACACCGCCTAGACATGCTTGCTTTTGCAATATCAAAGACCCCTACGATTTGGCTTGCTGACTGTGCATGACCATATGAGCAACTTTGTGTGTGGCTTTAATCGTTCAATCGATACAGGTCACATCTCTCCCGGTCGAATGATTAGGTCTAATGATCGCACATGACTTCGATCACCAGGTTCGATCCCTTGCCAACAATACGAAATGTGAATCTATTGGGTAGCAGTGGGGAGAGCCATTGCAGCAGGCTCACCGCGCTTACAATAAGAGTTCCACCGAGTATTCGGGGCTCCATCCACAAGAGGGTATATATACTTGCGTCAATCGTCGTCTACCCTTCTTCTTCTGTCTCCATCACCACGTTCATCTCCGTCGAAACTCACAGTTAACATTGCTATTATTACAGTCGCCCAATTACCTTTAAACAGCTCGTTAAAGATAAACACTTCCTAAGCTAGCTAGATCTCTCGCCAACATCATGGAATCTGCAACTTCCGCTCATGCCTCGACGGCTACTAGCAAACACCACATAGGTATCAAGCAACCCACTCGCCAGCCCGAGGCTCCCCTAAAAATGTCAAGGTCGACGTCTGGAACCTTCGCAGCATCGAGTTTACAGAGATCGAGGCTCCAGAAAACACCGAATCCCTCTTCTCGGCTAATGCTGACGAAAGCGTCATTGGGGTTGATGGTCGGAAGAAGGTTAATAATAAAGATTTCATGCCCGGCGGCAAGTACCATTGTAAGCCTTCCCTGACAAAGCCTCTTTCTTTTGGCAAGAACACAATTCTAATCAAGCTACAAGCTATTGTGAAACTGTTTCTTCGCTTCGAGGGCCAGAACAAGAACGCCCCTTGCGCTATGGCGACAGGCTGGCTCATCAACAACGATACGATTGTGACTGCTGGACATTGCTCCTACGATTGGTCGCACTCTCTTGGGAGGCTAACAAACGTTAAGGCGTACATTGGCTACCAAGGTAAGGAGTCAATCAAGGACAGCAGTCATGCCGTGCAGTTTCGGACCGGAAAGCGAGTGGCTACTACCCAAGGTTGGCTTAGTGGTGGGAACAACGAGCCTCGAGATGTATCCTTTATACAGGTCGATAAGCCATTTACCGGAATCAAGCCCATGAAGTACCAGCCAGCTCCATTAACTGGTAGCAAGGTGGTTCTGGGTGTAGTGGGCTATCCTGGGGATCTTATGAATCCTAAATCGAAGGGTTAGGGTTAGGGTTAGGGTTAGGGTTAGGGTTAGGGTTAGGGTTAGGGTTAGGGTTAGGGTTAGGGTTAGGGTTAGGGTTAGGGTTAGGGTTA